>Ga0256837_1000025_pt1 | contig 131563 bp, 146 predicted proteins | sample 4562384metaG_FD_185976 | JGI IMG/M metagenome (GOLD analysis project Ga0256837, IMG submission 185976) | Hydrothermal vent microbial communities from Guaymas Basin, Mexico - 4561-384 | ecosystem: Environmental > Aquatic > Marine > Hydrothermal vents | place: Mexico: Guaymas Basin | collected...
TATAGTATATTTTTCATCAACTTTATTATCTAAAATATCTCCAACCTTAACCTCGATATTTAGTTTTGTTGGAAATGTAAATTTAATATTATTATCTAAAAAAGCGATAATATATATTCTCTCTCTATTTTGAGGAACTCCAAAATGTTTAGCATTTAAAACTTCTGCAAAAACTTTATAACCCAATTCCTCTAAACTCTCTTTTACAACCTTAAAAGTGTTCCCTTTATCATGATTTTTAAAACCTTTTACATTTTCTAAAAAAACAACTTGTGGTTTATGATATTCAATAATTTGAGCAATATTAAAAAAAAGTGTTCCACGTGTATCTTCAAAACCTTTTTTTAATCCTGCATTTGAAAAAGGCTGACAAGGAAATCCTCCAAGTAAAATATCAAAACTAGGTATATCTTTAGGTTCAATTTTTGTTATATCTCCATGAGGAACTTCCCCATAATTCGCATTATATGTCATTTGTGCATACTTGTCTATCTCTGATGCAAATACGAAACTAGCATTATTTTGGAATATTGTTTCAAAACCTAATCTTATTCCACCAACACCTGCAAATAAATCAATAACCTTATATTTAGCATCTTGATTTTTTACTTCATTAAAATTAAATATATCTTGTCCTTCCTTACATCCCATAAATCAACAACTCTATCTCATTCAAAACAGCTTTATTTGTCAAATTATTAGCACTACCATAAGCCAAACATCCACCAGCTCCTACACCCTCTTTTGCTTCTCCATCATCATATTTTTTCAAAATAGGTATCTCTGTATTTGCAAAACTAAATGTTGTATATATTGCATGAGGAGTATAACTTAACAATGAAAGAAGATGTTTTATATCTGAATTTTCATCTTTGGCTACCCATTGTGTCGTTGCTAAAGTAATATTATCACTCTTTAAACGCATAAGTACATCTTCTTTAAGTTTATCTGCTATCAATAAACACGCAACCATCTGTGTTCCACCTGCTAAAACTATGTGAAACCTTCTTGATGCTTCTAGTAAAAATCCTGCACAAAACAGAAGCATATTATCACTTACTACTGAAAGTTTCTCGAAGTTACTCATATCATCATCTATAAGAGAAAGTGCTTGTTGAACTGTCTTACTTTTAATATCATCTGGAACATCTAAAAAACTTGATGAAAAATCATTTTGACAATCATATCCAAGTGCTAAGGCTGAAGCTAAAGCAGTTGTAGTCCCACTAGGTGTACTCTCTCCTAAGATAAGATAACTACCCTTTAACTCATAACTCTTTCCAAATGCCATACCTTTTTTAAATATCTCTTTAGCATCTATCTTTGCACCTATTGTTATAGAATTTGATGGAGATATATCAAAATTATGAACTATTGAATTTTGAGGTTGAGTATCTAAACCTAAATCTAAAATCTCTATACTGCTAAAAGAGTTTAAATTATGTATAGCTCTTGTAATAATAGCAGGAGTAGGTACTCCTGTTGGTGTTTCAGCTAACTCTCCTAAAGAAAATACTTTTTCATTTATAATAAATTCAGCATCAAGAGTTGGTGTTAAAGGTATCATTCCAGGGATTCCCGCTTGTGTTATTCCCTCTATCTCACAAGTTTTTGTTACACTTCCAGCCAATAAAAAATCAGCTTTCCCCTCAACTAAAGTGTCCTCTTTATCTGTAAATATATTAAATGTTTTCAATCTTTTCCTTTTGAGTCTCTTCTTTTATCTCTATCTGTTTGAGCTCTTTTTTCTTTTTAGTTTTTTTCTCTATTTTAATAATTACCTTTGGCTCTTCTACTGGTTTAACTACCTCAACAGGGTTCTCTTCTACAATAACTGGTTTTACCTCTAAAATAGTAGGCTCTTTCTTAGCATTAGCTAATTCAACTAAACATCTATCTAATAATAGATTTATAGTATCATTTTTTAGATACTGAGTAATCCCAAAAACTGTAGCTATTTTTTCATTATTAGGAAGTGTTAATCCTTCAACTGATTTAGCTAATTTCATACATATATTTTGAGTATGTTCTTTATCAATTTCAGGAAATAAGATTACAAATTGATTATCCATATATCTAGCAAAAATATCACTATCTCTTAACATTGTACGTAAACTATTAGCAAAAATAACAAGTGCCTTATGCCCTAATAATGTACTATCAGAACTATTAAGCTCTCTACAATTTTCTATCTCAATAATAGCAATACTAAACCTTCTATCATATCGAACATCTCTTTTAAGTTCTTGTCCTGCCATCTCTTCAAATTTATTCTTATTAAAAATATTTGTTAATTCATCCATAGAATCACGTTCAATAATCCGTTTAGCAGTCTCTTTAATCTTCGCTAAATCACCTAAAGTTACTAAATAAAAATTCTCTTTCATATAAGGTGCTTTTGTAATATTAATATTAAACAGTTTTTCCTCTTTATCTTGATTTAAAATAGAGACTGTCTTCCCCTCAGTAGGAGTATTTTTAATAAACTCATACACCGATTCATTCTCTTTCATTAAATCTTTATGTAGATGTCCATCTATTGGTAGAAATATACTTGCTAAATCTTTATTCATTTTTTTATTAAACTCTTTAGCATTTTTAACACCAAAAAACTCTTTAAACTTTTTATTTGAAAAATCTACAACTTTAAAATCTGTTGTAAAAACCATATCGTGTGTAGAATTTAAAATATCATTTACAAATCTATGCTCTTGAGCCATTTTATCTTTAGAAACTATTACTCTATAAATAAGATAAAACATAATTAAGAATACAATAAATACGATAATTCTAACAAATAAAACAGTTTGCATCGCTTCAGTAATAAACTCATTTTGTTTATGAGAAACAATCCAAGCTAATGTTTGTGTTTTTTTAGAGTTTGTTATCGGAAGAAAAGAGACTACATCAACTTGACCAGAATCCTGCATAGCGTATACAGCAAATGATTCTTGATTTTTAATAGCATTACTAATTTTACTTTTTACTTTTTGAAGTTTTGCTCTATTTTGAATAACACATTCATTTTTTGTATGTGAAGAGTCCAGTGTAAGCATATATTCTTCACTCTCTCCACTCTCCATATAGTTTAAAACTAAATCATCTTCTTTCCATCTTTTAGCATCAAAAATCTCTTTATGTACTAAAAAGTGAGCATGTATTTTCGTTGTTCCAGAAAGATATACTTGAACACTCTCACTTGAAAAAGATATCTCCATAGAGCCTAAATACTCCCCTTTGTTATCAAAGATAGGATAAACATTTCTAAAAGCATAAGCTATTTTTCCTCCTAAAAAACCTTGTGATTGTCTGTGTGTTTTATTTGTAAATTGAAAATCTTTTCTAAAATCTGCTATATTATCGCCAAAAAGATTTGGTCTATGCATTCTTAAAAAAACTTCATTATTTGGAAGAACAAACTGATACTGTAAAATACCTTGGTCTTTTAATATTCTATATCTTTCTTTAAGCATTCGTTGAAGTTTTTCTCTTAAAAGTTTTTTCTCTCTTTTAGTAGAGTGTGAAGCTGTTCTCATTAACCTTAAAAATCCAGGAACTAATGTTGTTGAAGCATAAGCAGCATCTGCAGATAGTCTTTGATTATATAATAGAATATCATATTGAATTTCTAACTGTTTTAAACTATCATCTAAAACTATCTGTATTCTTTTTTCTTGACCTAACTGAGTTAAATAAAATACAGCACCATTCAATACTAAAAACAATACTAAAAATAGAAGTTTAGTTTTCAATCGGTTTTTTATCATAAGAGTCCTCTTTTTTAACGTAATTTACTGACAATATCTGATTTTAACATAACTATTATTAAATTTTTTATAATATAATATTACTAATATTTAACAAGAAAGAGTATAAATGATACAACTTCAAAACATAATAAAAAACTACGCCTCACAAGAACTTTTTGACAATCTCAACCTAAAATTAAATGCTGGAAATAGAACTGGTTTAGTAGGAAGAAATGGAAGTGGAAAATCTACACTTTTTAAACTTATTTTAGGAGAGGAAACTCCAGATAGTGGAGATATTATAATCCCTAAAAACTACAAAATAGGCACACTTAAACAGCATCTTACATTTAGCGAAAAAACTCTTCGTGAAGAGGGGGCATTAGCACTTGAAGATGAGATGAAATATGATGTTTATAGAGTTGAGAAAATTCTTTTTGGTCTTGGTTTTTCGCAAGAAGATTTAGAAAAAGACCCTCTCTCTTTTTCGGGTGGATTTCAAATCCGTATAAATTTAGCTAAATTACTTGTTACAGAACCAAATCTTTTACTTTTAGATGAGCCTACCAACTACCTTGATATTGTCTCTTTAAGATGGCTTAAAAACTTCCTTCGTGCTTTTGAGGGAGAGCTTATTCTTATTACCCATGACCGTGATTTTATGGATAGTGTTTGTACTCATACTATGGGTCTTGTTCGTAAAAAAATAGAGATAATTCAAGGCGATACTCACAAATTTTATGAGCAGTTAGCATCAAATGATGAACTCTACGGTAAACAAAAAATTGCACAAGATAAAAAAGTAAAAGAGCTTGAAGAGTTCATAGCAAAAAATAAAGCTCGTGCTTCTACAGCTTCTCTTGCTCAATCAAAAGTAAAACAGTTAGAGAAGATGGACCTGTTAGATGATTTAGCATTTGACAACTCATTAGAGTTTAACTTTAACTTCAAAGAGAGTCCATCAAAGATAATGCTTGAAGTTGAAAATATAGAGTTTGGATACAGAGCAGAAAATCTACTTTTTAAAGATATTAGTTTTCATATTCAACGTGGAGAATGTTTAGGGATTATTGGGAAAAATGGTAAAGGTAAATCTACTCTACTTAACACTTTAGCAGGAGAATTAAAACAGTTAAATGGAGATATAAACTCTCATCCATCAGTATCTTTTGCTCACTTTGGTCAAACAAATATCGCAAGGCTTCACCCAAACGCAACTGTTACGGATGAGATACACTCAGCCAATCCAAAACTTCCAACACAGACTATAAGAAGTATTGCAGGGTCGATGATGTTTAGTGGAGATAGTGCTGATAAAAAAGTGTCACTTCTTTCAGGTGGAGAAAAATCTCGTGTTATGCTTGGACAAATCTTAGCACGAAATGTAAATTTACTCTTCCTTGATGAGCCTACTAATCATCTTGATATGGATTCTATTGAGGCACTAACAAACGCTATTCAAAAATTTGAGGGTGCAGTTATCATCGTTACTCACTCCGAAGAGTTATTGCGTCGTGTTTGTGATAGACTTATTATATTTGCTAAAGATGGTGCTGAGTTTTTTGATGGTGGTTATGACCTCTTTTTAGAGAAAATGGGTTGGGAAGAGGAAGAGAGTGAAGAGAGAGTAAAAGTAGCTCCAAAATCAAACAACAAAGAGAACAAAAAGCTCAAAGCAGAGCTTATACGTGAACGTAATAAAATCACATCTCCTTTAAAGAAAAAAATAGAGAAGATTGAACATAAAATAATGCAACTTGAAGAGAGTTTAGAGGTGCATCATCAAGAGCTTATAGAAGCTTCAAGTAGTGGAGACAGTGCAACTCTTATGGAACTCTCAAAAATTGTTTCAGATGAAGAGAAAAAAGTTGAAGAGATGTTTGAAGAGTTTGAGGAGCTTTCTGTTGAATTGGAGGAGATTAATGAGGGGTATGAGGGGAAGATAGATAGTCTTAACTAAATATTTTCTTGCACCCATAAGAAACCTCTTAAATATGATAAAATGAGTATAATAAATATTAAAAAACAGGGGGCTAAATATGAGTGTAGAACTCTATTTCCTACGGTCAAGTGAACAAAAAATTGTGAGTGATATGATCTATTATTCACAAAGAATTAATGAAACAGACAAAACAACAACTGATTTTGAACATCTTAATATATATAGTGATTTTTACGGTCTAACACCCAAAGATTTAGGTTTGTATGCGATGAAAGAGAATCAGATGTGTGGTGCTATATGGACACGTAGATTAAATGTTGAACATAACTCTAATGGTTTTTTAAATGAAGATACACCTGTTTTAAATATAGCTGTAAAACCAGAGTTTAGAAACAGTGGTATAGCCACAACTATGATAAATCAGTTTCTTATAGAGGCTGGAGCGGTATATAGTGCTATAAGTATAAATGTAATTGATACAAAAGAAAACATCAGTTTTCTTGAAAAATTTGATTTTGAAATAGTAGAAAATGAAAATAGAAAATCTTATACTGATAATACAGACAGTATTGTGATGATAAAAAAACTAGAAAAAAAAGAGATAGTGCGTCCAACTGATGGGTATGACCCTACTCGTTGGATGGATTAGTTCCACTCTTTAATTTTCCCTTTCATATCAACATAAGTCAAATAAAGTCGTAAATCAAACTCCACTTGATGATAAGAGGGTTGCATATAGTTACAGAGTTTATAAAAAGCTTTGTTATGCTCCTTCTCTTTAAAATGAGCCAATTCGTGAACTACTATCATCTCTAAAAACTCTGGAGGTACACTTTTAAACATTGAAGCTATTTTTATCTCATTTTTAGCCTTCAACTTTGAACCTTGCACTCGTGAGATAAAATGATGTGTTCCTAAAGCATTGTGAATAACATTTATCTTTCCATCATAGATAACTTTACTGAGTGGTGCTGATTTTTTCATATAGCTGTTTTTCAAATCAATCGTATAGTTAAAAAGAGTTTTATCTGTTTTATAGCTATGTGCTGAGGGATATTTTTTGAGAATATGATTTTTAAGATTGTCAGTATCTATCAGTTTTTGTACCTGTTCTTTTACTGTTTGGGGGTAATGATTTAGATATTTTATGAGTTTTTCCTTTAAATATCCATATAATACCAAAAAATAAAAAAGGTATTACAATGTCTTACAGAACTTGGTTCAATAACCACGCCGATAAACATAAAAATATAGTCACAAAACTTATAGAAAAAAACTACTCTCAAGAGCAGATAATAGAGTATTTTGATTTTGAAAATATGGTTAAAAATGAAGTTGATTTTTGTCCTCTTTATAAAAAAAATCAAAAATGCCACGATATGAAATCTCTCAACTGCTATCTCTGTGCGTGTCCAAATTTTCGTTTTAATGATGATGGTTTGGGTCAATACAATGAGTTTAAGATACTTAGCAGATGCAATATTCATAATGGTAAAGAGTTTGCAAGGAAAGGTGTTATTCATCACGATTGTTCCTCTTGTAGTGTTCCCCATCATACTAGCTATATCCAAAAGCATTTTGATTTAGATTGGAAAAATATTATGTCAGAGTGTCAGGTTTAAATGGGTGTTGTAACTACTATCACTCTTGATAAAGTCAATACTCTTTTTCCATCTTATAACTTTACAAATATCAGTGCAACCTCTCATGGTGTTATCGACACAACCTATATCGTTTCAGATGAAAAGCAAAGTTATATTTTAAAAAAATATGAACGCTCTATTCAAGATAAAATAGAGGAGGATATAAAACTTCTTGAATATCTTAAAAAAGATGGTTTAAATGTTTCTCGCTATTTAAATAGCTCTCAAAACTGGTATCTATATACAAAATTAAAAGGCAGAGAACCAAAAACTATACAAAGTTATCATATTCAAGCATTAGCAAGGTTTATGAGTAAATTTCATAATGCTAGTTCTTCTTTCACTTGTAAATCAGATTTTCTTAATAACTATAATCTAAAAGATATGCTTAATTACACAAAAAAAGAGCATTATTTTTACTATAAAAAGTTACAAACCATTCACTCTTATAAACCTACTAATGATGGATTTATTCACGGAGATATTTTTAAAGATAATAGCGTCTTTGATAAACAAAAAATAGCTGTATTTGATTTTATAGATGGAGGTTGTGGCTCTTTTGTGTTTGATATAGCAGTTGCCCTTTTATCTTTTAATAAAAATAGCTCTTTATCTTTTATACATCTATTTTTAAACACATATAATCAAACATCTATTCAAAAAATAGAGAAAAAAGAGCTTTTAAAAACTATTATAATAGCCTCTCAATTTTATGCTCTTTTACGTATAAATAAATACAAAAATATTAGCAAAGCAAAGGAGCTTATTTGAAACACGGTGCAGGAATATATAAGGTTGCAAAAGAGTTAAACTGTGCAAGTAATGAGATAATAGACTTCTCCTCAAATATAAATAGTTATCATCCAAAATCACAACTAACACTAAGCGATAACTTGTTAGTAAATTATGCAGACAATTCTTACTCTAATTTATTTAATATAGTTTCAGACAAACTAAATATAAATATCAATCAGATTAAATTTTACAATGGAGCAAGTTCAGCTATATTTGAACTCATCAGAAATTTAAAACAAAAAAATGTAACTCTTTATGCTCCCCTCTATGGAGAATATGAGGAAGCATCTAAAGAGGCAAAGAAAAAGATATATAAAATTAATCGTTTTAAAGAGTTATATAAAAAACCTAAGAAAGGATCGGTAATAGTCTTTGTGAACCCATCTACACCTGATGGTAACTATTATAATTTAAAGAGATTATTGAAACTTTGGAAGAAGCAAAAATGTACTATTATCGTAGATGAGTCATTTATAGAGTTTGAAAATTTGCCCTCTTTTAGAAAAGAGATAAATAATTATAAAAAGCTCTATATTATCCAATCTTTTACAAAGTTTTATTCATGTGCAGGAGTACGAATAGGTGCAGTTTTATCAAATAAAAAAAATATTAAACGACTAAAAATACCTTTATGGAATATTTCATCACTTGATGTAGAGTTTCTAAGTCAAAGATTATTAGATAATATGTTTGTTAGCAAGAGTCAAAAAAAGCATAAAAAGAACAAAAAGAAACTCCATAAAATCCTTAAAAAATCAAAACTTTTTTCTAAAATCTATAAAAGTAACTCTAACTTTTTTCTTACTAAATCTTCAAAAGCAAAAAAGATATTTATAGATCTTTTAGAGAAAAAAATATTAGTGAGAACTTGTGGGAGTTTTGATTATTTAAGTGACGATTATTTAAGGTTTGGGGTAAAAAATGATATTTTACATACAAAGTTAAAAAAAGGTTTAGGAAATTTTAAATGAATGAAAAATTATACTCAAAAATAACAGATGCCTTAGTAAATGATGGCTATATCATTATTGAAAATGCACTCAATACAGATTTACCAAAAAAATTATTAAACTATATCCAAAATCAAGATGACTTTAAAAGAGCAGGAATATCCTCTTCAAATAAACTTCACCTTGATAATACACGTCGTAGAGATAGTATAAAATGGTTAGATGAAGATAATAATGCTCAAACTGATTTTTTAGCCTTTAGTGGTGGTTTACAGGAGTATCTTAACCGTTCTTTATATCTTGGTCTCTCTTACTATGAAGCACATTTTGCCATCTATGAAGAGGGAGATTTTTATGAGAAGCATTTAGATAGTTTTAAAAACTCTAAAAATCGTGTAGTAACAACAGTTTATTACTTAAATGAAGGCTTTGAACAGTGTGATGGTGGTGAGTTAATAATCTATAATGAAAATGATAAAGAGATAATACGAATTATTCCAAAGGCTAATACCTTAGTAGTTTTTATGAGTGAAAGATTTCCCCACGAAGTTTTACCTGCTAAAAGTTTACGTCACTCTATTGCTGGATGGTTTCGGGTAGATAAAAAGTAATGTTGCTATATATTAACTCTTTATATATAAAATTCTCTTATTAAAAGATTACTTTTCAAAGTAACTAACAAGGAAAAACAATGGGACTATATGACCGTGATTATGCAAGAGATGATTCATCTATCTCTTATGGAACCTCTAGCAAAACAGAAACTCAAATTATCTCTTTTGTAAAAGATACGTATAAGCTTTTCGCAGCTTCAATGATGGCTGGTGCAGTTGGTGCTTATGTTGGTGTTCCAATGGCTGGAACTATCGCAGCTTGGTTTTGGCCACTATTTGCTTTAGAGATAGGTTTACTTATAGGTTTACAGTTTGTAAAAACTAAACCAGGTATCAACCTAATAGTAATGTTCGCTTTTGTATTTATGACAGGTTTAATGTTAGCTCCTTTACTTTCAAGAACTCTTGGAATGAGTGGTGGTGGTGCTATTATCGGTAATGCGTTTGCTATGACATCTGTTGTTTTTGGTGCTATGAGTTTTTATGCTATCAAAACTACAACTGATTTTACAAGTTATGGCAAACCATTAATGATTGCTCTTGTTGTAATTATCGGTTTTTCTATCTTAAATATTTTTATCGGTAACCCTATGTTACACGTTATGATTTCAGGTGCTGTTGTTATGTTATTTAGTATCTTAGTTATTTACGATACTCAAAATATTATGAATGGTTCTTATGAAACTCCAATTGATGGAGCTATTGCACTTTATTTAGATTTTTTAAATATCTTTACTGCACTTCTTCAACTATTTGGTATATTTGGTAGCGATGACTAACAATACACTATCCCCTGAACTCTTTAGGGTGATAGATGCCAATCTTAACCGTTTAAAAGAGGGTATTCGTGTAGTAGAAGATATTATGCGCTACCGTGATAATAACAAGGAACTCTCTTTAAAACTTAAACAACTTAGACATAGTGCAAAAATAGATTTAATAACTGAACTTCTCCAAAATCGTGATAGTATCAATGATGTTTTACGCCCTACTACAAAAAGTGAACTCAATCGTACAGATATTACAACTATTATTATTGCAAATTTTAAAAGAGCTGAAGAATCTTCTCGTGTTTTAGAGGAACTTTTTAAACTTTTCAATATTGAATACAGTGAACGATTTAAACATATCCGTTATGAGTTGTATGATTTAGAAAAACAGATAGTTTTAAATGAGGTAAATTAATTGGTTTTTGGGAAAATAGAGTATCTAAATCTTCTACCCTTTCATATATTTATGAAACGTTTTACAAAAAGTTCGCAACAGAGTATGAGTATGCACTATAAAAGAGGTGTTCCCTCCAAAATAAACAGAGAGTTCGCATCTCGTAGAGTTGATTTAGCTTTTATCTCTAGTGTAAAAGCTAAAAAATATAAAAATATGAACCTCGGTATCATCGCCAAAAAAGAGGTTTTAAGTGTTTTGGTTATTCCCAATACAAAAAATATATCTGACAATGAATCTGCTTCTTCAAATGTATTAGCAAATATACTAGATATTCAAGGGGAAGTTCTTATAGGAGATAAAGCTTTAAGATATTATCTTGAGGGAAAACCTCATATAGACCTAGCAAAAGAGTGGCATACTAAACACAATCTTCCTTTTGTTTTTGCACTTCTTTGCTACCATCAAGATAAGAAATTATATAAAGATATAGAAAAACAGTTTCTAAAATCAAATCTAAAAATTCCACAATATCTTTTAAAACAAGCTTCACAAAGAACAGATATATCTCCTAAAGATATATTAAACTACTTAACTTATATATCTTACAACTTAGATAATAAAGCTAAAAAAGGGGTCAAAAAATTCTATGAACAACTTAATCCTAACAGAAGATAATCTCCATAATTTAGAACTTTTTAAAACATTATTAGAAAAAGATGAAAACACTCTTATAAATGAAGCCTTAGAGGAATATTTTTTAAATGCTCAAAAGAAGTTATTAGAGAAAAAATTTGAAGATGAAAAGAAACAAACAAATTTGAGCTTTGATGAATTTTGGGGTGATGTGGATGTTTGAGATGCAAAATATAATAACCCTATTAACACAAAAAACAGCCCTTAAAAAAGAACAGATTCAAAATATCCTAAAACTCCTAGAAGATGGTGCTACTATTCCTTTTATAGCACGTTATAGAAAAGAGATGACGGGTGGTGCAGATGATGAGACTCTTCGTGAGTTTGAGACTATCTATAACTCTTCTAAAAAACTTCTTGAACGTAAAGAGGAGATTTCTCGGCTTATAGATGAAAGAGCTACTTTAAGTGATGCTATTAAAAAAAGTATTATAAATGCTGAAACACTTAGAGAACTAGAAGATATTTATAGACCTTTTAAAGAGAAAAAAAATAGTCGTGCAACTACTGCTATGGCGAATGGATTAACTCCTCTTGCAAACACTCTACAACAGGTACGACTTACTCTAAGTGAATTTAAACAAGAGGCAAAAAGATTTATAAAGGGTAGTGTGAGTTCAGTTGAAGAAGCTATTAAAGGTTCTCAAGATATTTTAGCTGAACGCTATGCTGACCAACCTCGTGAACGTGAAGCTATCCGTAACTCTATGCTTCGTTATGGAAATTTAGAAACAAAAAAAACAAAAAACTTTAATGAAAATGGCACTTTTAAAAATTTTGCAGGTAAAAGTGAAAAGGTAGCTTATGTTCCATCTCATCGTTATCTTGCAATTATGCGTGGAGTGAAAGAAAAAGAGTTATCAGTGAAGATTACTACGGATATTACTCGTATAGAAGAAAATATAAAAAGTTATAAAATCCCTCGTAATGCTTCATCCTCTTCTGCTTTACTTTTTGATGCTTATAAAGATGGTCTAAAGCGTTTACTTCTACCATCACTTGAACGTGAAGTTCATTCTGAGTTAAAAATAAAGGCTGATGAATCTGCTATATCTGTTTTTGGTAAAAATCTGAACCAACTCCTGATGACCCCTCCAGTAATCTCTCGTGTTATACTCGGTGTTGATCCAGCATTTGTGAGTGGTTGTAAGTTGGCTGTTATTGATGAAAATGGAAACTATTTAGAATCTGCTGTTATCTATCCAACTGAACCTAAAAAAGATTATGAAAATTCAAAACGCAAAGTAATATCACTTACTAAAAAATATAAGATAAATGGTGTAGCGATAGGAAATGGAACAGGTTCAAGAGAAACGCAAGAGTTTTTTGCTCGTTTAAATCGTGACGAAAATGCAAACCTAAACTACACAGTTGTAAGTGAAGCTGGTGCATCTGTTTATAGTGCTTCTAAGTTAGCACAAGAGGAGTATCCTAAACTTGATGTTACTATTAGAGGAGCTATTTCTATCGCTCAACGTCTTCGTGACCCTATGGCAACACTTGTAAAAATAGACCCTAAATCTTTAGGCATAGGACAGTATCAACACGATGTAGACCAAAAACTTTTAGAGAAAAAGCTTCATGATATTACAGGAGATTTAGTAAATAGAGTTGGGGTAGATATTAACTCTGCTTCTGCTTCTCTTCTCTCTCACATTGCAGGGATTGGTACAAAGATAGCTAAAAATATTATAGAGTATCGTGATGAAAATGGGAACTTTACAAATAAAAGCCAACTTCTAAAAGTAAAAGGTTTAGGAAAAAAAGCTTATGAACAATCTGCTGGGTTTATTCGTATTAAAAATGGAAAAACTGTTTTTGATAATAGTGGTATTCATCCAGAGAGTTATGAAGTAGCAAAAAAACTTGATAATTTAGAGTTATCCAATATAGATATAAATGCAAAAGCCACTCAATGGAATGTTGGAGTGCAAACTCTAAAAGATATTATAAAAGAGTTACAAAAACCTGGATTTGACCCACGTGAAGATCTCCCTCCTATCCCTTTTAAAGAGGGTATAACAGATATTAAGATGTTAAAAGAGGGAAGTTTTGTTTCTGGTGTAGTTCGTAATATCGCTGATTTCGGTGCATTCGTAGATATTGGGCTTAAAAATGATGGAATGATTCATATCTCTAAAATGAGTGAGAAGAGGATTAAACATCCCCTTGAAGTGTTATCTTTAAATCAATATTTACCTCGCATAGAGGTTGTAAGTATTGATAATGAAAAAGGTAAAATTGGACTTAGCTTGGTAGGAAATTAATATGACATTAGAACAAAAACAAGAGATAAAAAATCAAATTATTTATGATATAGATAATACTCAAAAAACGATAGATACACTCACAGAGTTCACACAGCCTATTAAACCAGATTGTGCCTTAGGATGTAATATTCGTGAAGAGATGATGGAGGAGCAAGAGGTAAGTGCTACAACACTGCATAACTCAGAGATAAAACTTAATAAACTCAAATATGCTCTTTCTAAGGTAGATAAAGAGGATTATGGTTTGTGTAAAGAGTGTGATGAGGAGATTATTTTAGGTCGTTTGATGATTATTCCTGAATCTGTTTATTGTGTTGATTGTTTATCTCAAAAAGGTCACTGATGATAAAAAGAGCTGGTTTTAGTTTAATAGAGTTGATGGTTTCTATCAGTATTTTATCTATTATGATGCTATTTTTATACCAAAGTTATGCTTCACTAAATAAATCTAACGCTTTTTATAAAGTAGAAGTTGATAAAATCATCACTAAAGATAGATTAAAAGAGATACTCTTTTTAGATTTTTCACTTGCTCTGCATAAATCTATAAAAATATTAAATCAAGAAAAAGATGAAGATATTGTTTTTATGCAAAGTTCAAAATCTCTTCATAAAAATTATAACCCCTATATAGCTTATGTTATAAAAGATAAAAAGCTTTATAGACTTGAATCACTCACAAAATTTAAAGAGTATCCCTTTAGTAGTGATGCGCTTTTTAGTGTTGATTTTTTAACTGATTTGGAGGGTTTTAGAGTTTATAAGAGTGATAGAAAAATCAATAAAATTATCCCTGAAGTTTATTTAGTACATCTTAATTTTAAAGACAATAAAGATATTTTGCTTAAAGTAAAAGTTCTCAATGAGTCTTAAATGACAATTACTTTAGTACGTCATTCAGAGGTTATTGAAGAGTATAAGGGTAAATATAATGGTCATATAGATATTTCTCTCTCTGAAAATGGAAAACTTCAATCTAAAGAGTTAGCACTCAAGCTCAATCATATAAAATTTGACAAAATATACTGTTCGGATTTAAAAAGAGCAAAAGAGACTCTTAATGCTTTTAATTTTAATATAAAACCTATTTTTACAGATAAACTTCGTGAAAAATCTTGGGGTATTCATGAGGGTATGAGTTTTGAAGAGATAGAAAAAGGTGGCATCCACTATATAGATTTTGAACAATGGTTATCAGCTCTTGATGGGGAAGATATTTTGATTTATAAAGAGAGAGTTAGAACATATTTTTATGAAACTATCTTTAAACAAAAGTGTGAGAATATTCTTGTTGTAACACATGCTGGAGTTATTAAAACTCTTCATGCCATTTTAAATAATCTTTCTTTGGAAGAGGCATTTTCTATGGAGTTAGATTACTCTTCCTATATTACTTTGAAAGTTTAATTTATCTATAAACTTTTGTTCCTTCTGTATCATACTTAACAGTATCATTTAATTCATATCTATAACAGATAGGTTTAATAGTTCCTCTTTGGGGAGTTAATATATAAACGATATTATTTTCATTTTTTATCCAAGCTTTGTTGAATACAAAATAATAATCATATGTTGCATTATTATTTTTTTTATATACATCTTGTGTTTCTGTCGTTAAATTCAATAATCGTTCATCTATTTTTGGATAAAATATTTTTACTGAAGAATCGGGAAATTCTGTTGTTTTTTCATATCCAGAGGACAAGGATATTCCACTTGTAAAATCACTTATAAGACCTGAATTACTACTTTCAATAAAGTTATAAGAATTTGTAGGCAAACAAGCTTGTTCATCAAGAATAGCATCATCTGTATTAAATATTGTTTTTGGAATGGAATCTTCTGGTATTTCAATTTTGACAATTTCTATCTCATCTTCACTATCTGAATTTACTAAATTATCTATTCCTTTAGTTTGCTCGTTATAGATAAGATTTTGTAGTTGGTCAAGCTTTCCAATATTTAAACTAGTTTCTTGAAGTAAACTATTCAATATTCTAGAAACTTCTTCTAATTGTCCATTTGCAAATATAATCTGATTCATTGGAACTGTTATATCATAAACAAGAGTTGTGAAAATATAAGTCATCGTATCTATATCAGCAGTTTTCATCTCAATTTCTAGTAACTTCTTTTTAATATTTTCTTGTAATATTCTTTTATCATCAATACTCATATCCTCTTGAATATTCTTTTCTAATACTTTTTGAATCATATCTTTAGAGTGTTGTAACTCTTGTGTTTTAATAAAAAGTGTAATATCTTTCATAGGATCTTTTTCTATCTCTGCTCTAGGAATAGAAAATATATTTGCCACTTCTGTTTTTACATTATTTAAAGTATCTGAACTATTCATATCTGTATCTAAAAAAGCTTGTGTCACTAAGTCTGTTAAAGGAGAAACTATACTATTTTCACTTATATTTGATGTATCTAAAATAGTTCTAAGCTGTCCATCAAAATTTTTATCTGTTGCGGTATCTATACCACCATAAGCGATTATTGGAATAAAAGAACTCTCCTCAAGTATTACATTAGTAAATTTAAAAAGACCATTTTCATCAGAATTTGTAGTTGGTTCACTATCATCACATATATTATTTTTATTTATATCTAAACATACTGTTGCATTATCTATATAACCATCAACAACCGTGCCATTTACTATGGTTCCTGTCTCAAGTGCTGCATATTCTGAATCATCACAAGCTACTAATAAAAAAGAAAATATACCAATTATAGTTATTTTAATATGAGACAACATCTAATCTACCCTTGCATTTATGAATTAATTTTTATATTAACATAAAATATTCGAAATTTATATTAAGTTTGTTATTCTTTTGTCGATATAGTAATATTGTCATTTAATCTATATAGGAAAATAATATGAAAATAATAACTATTTTACTCTTTAACTTTTTTATTTTTACAACTATTTTAAATGCTAAAAACAGTTATATACAAGTTACAACTACAAAAAGTAAATCTAAACTTAAAACTATAACTAAAAAATTTAAATCAATGGGTATAAAAACTGTCTATAAAAAAACAAAAACAAAATATTTAATTTACTCTGGTCCCTATAAAAATCAAGATTCTGCATCTGATGCTCTTGAAAAAATACAAAAATACTATCCAAAAGCACAAATTAAAGGTCATACTAAACTTAGCAATCCTCAAAAAGATTGGGGAACTTACTTTAACTTATCATTAGGTTTTTCACATTCACCATCAACACAAACAAATGGTTGTGTTGTAATTAATGAACCTAAAAATAGTGGTATCAGTTATAATGTAAATGGTGGGTATGTATTTAAATCAAATTTTGCTTTTGAAGTAGGTTATTTAAGATTTGATGCAAGTGATTTACTATTTGATAATGTATACAGTGCTGTAAGCTATCGTTTTAATGACTATCGCCTTGGAACAGATAATGACTATGTAGCATATATAGGTTTTATGGCTGGTTACAGTAGTTTAAAATGGTTTCACAGTCCTATTCCACCTCCACCTGATGAAGATTCTAGTCATAATAATAGTACATCCTATCTATTTGGAACTAAAACAGGTCTTATCTATAATATGTTTGATAGTTTTTCAATGTTTGTAGGGTATCAGTGTCTATTTATGAGTCATACAACCAATTTAACAGATACAGATGGGAAAAAATCTAAACTTGAGCATAACACCCTGCATACATTACAACTAGGTGTCGAATTTTAACTCTCTTTGAGCTAATTTAGTAATCCTAAAGAGTTAATCATCTTTTCTATTCTCTCTTTTTCATGATTCTCTGAACATCCAAAATCATCTACAATAGCATCTTTTATGCTGTTTGGACATCTATCAAGTCTATCTATAATTGCATCATCATCACTATCTTTTGCACATCCTACATTATCTACTATCTCATTTTCTACACTGTTCATACACTTATCTAGTCTATCAATAACTTTATCGTTATCACTATCTTTAGCACAGCCAAACTCATCTACAATCTCATTTTCTGCACTGTTTTTACATCTGTCTAGTCTATCTAGTATATAATCATCATCACTATCCTTAGCACAACCTAACTCATCTACTATCTCATTTTCTACACTGTTTGAACAGTTATCAAGCATATCATTAATACCATCATTATCATTATCTACAAAACCATACAACTCTTTATCAATATCAATCTCAACAGTTTCATAATCTGCAATATTTTTTAATTCAATATTTAATGACTCATTATCTGTTTGGATATGATAAATTTCTATATCTTTTTTCCCTACTGTATCTGTAGAGAAAATATATTTTAAACCTATAGAGATAGATAATGTTCCCGTATGCGTAACTTTTGCACTATATTTAGGTGCTAGATTTATCGTATAGTTGGGAACTAAATATTTTGTATTTATATTAAACTTTAAACTATCTGTAAATAGAAACTCTGTTCCCATCTGAATACCAATAGAGAGTCCATCGACAAAGTAATCATCTTGATATTCTAATTGAGAATAACCTACTAACAAACCAGAATAAAAAATAAAATTATCAAATTTATCATAACGATTTAGACCAATTAATAGATTATTATCACTTAAATCATCACTTTTATTATAGATATAGTTTAAAGTAGCTTTAATTGTATTTGTATCAAATATATTTTCAACGATAGTGTAGAGTTCCAAGTTATACAGATGAGTTGTCGGCTTTGCTATATCAAGATTTTCACTACTATAAAATATTTTTGAATACCCTGTATTTATACCTATAGATTCTATCGCTATATCATTAGAAGAAAGCATTGTTAGTGAGCTTAGAGTTGCAAGGAGAAACCATTTAGGTTTAATTATATTCATTTTATTTTTCCAATAATATCTTAATTTATATCAAAATTATTATGCCATATATTAAAATAACTTATGCTTAATATCTATAATTGAGTATAATAAAATCTATAAAGGATGTAGATGAAAACAGCAGTTATAACAGGTGCAAGTAGTGGAATAGGAAAAGCTCTTAGTTTAAGATTATTGTCTTTAAATTATAGTGTTATAGGGATAAGTAGAACTATTAACAGTAGTACAATAGACCATACTAATTTTACAGCTATCCAAATAGATTTATCAGATAACAAACAAACTATTTTACTCTCTCAAAAATTAAAAAAAGAGTCTATTTCTATTCTTATAAACTCTGCTGGAGTTGGAAAGTTTGAGCCTCATGAAGAACTTAGTGCAAAAGATATAATAGATATGACTACTTTAAATTTAACAGCCCCTATGCTTTTAACAAATGCTCTTCTTCGTGATTTAAAAAGTAATAGTGGTTATCTTATAAATATAAACTCAATAGAAGCATTAAGAGCTAGTAAATTTGCAGGTGTTTACTCAGCAACAAAAGCTGGTCTTAAAGCTTTTACAGACTCCCTTTTTGAAGAGACTCGTAAGAGTAATTTAAGTGTTACAAATATAAATCCAGATATGACACAAACTGATTTTTATGATAATTTACGATTTGAAACTTCTCAAAAAGAGAATGAACGACTTTTGGCAACTGATATTGCAGATGCTGTTGAACATATTTTAACTATGCGAAAAGGTGCAGTTATAAGTGACTACACTATTCGGAGTTTAAATTTCGGAATCGCTAAAAAGAAGTTATGATGTAATATTTAATCTCTTAAAATGAGGTGGTGCTTCTGTCGCTTTTAAAAAAGAGATATGCTTCTGCATCTTTTGCATAGATGTAAAAGTTTTATCTTTTAATTCTGTTACTAAAATTGTAGCCTCTCGTAATAAAAAAAGAGCTTCTACAATTTCATCATAATCGCTTAAAGATGGTATATCTTTCATCAATTTTTCTAATTTATTAGTATCTTTTTCAATAATAGCAATCTTTAAATTTTTAAGCCACACTTGTTGTCTCTTGCCAAGCTTCTAAAAGAGTTTTAAAGACATGGCTACACTCATCTATTTCGTCCTCTGAATGATACATTCCAGCTTCAGTGAGAAGTTGAATCTGATAATTATATAACCCCTCTAAATACTCAGAGATTTCACCCTGTTGCATATCTAAAGTTGCAATTAACTCTGTAATAATTGCTATCGAACGATTTAACCAGTAAACTCTCTTTTCTATATCATCTTCTTTAATCGCTTTTTTTGCTTGAGCATTAAAACGTAAGACACCCTCATATAACATCTCTATCAATTTAGTGGGAGACTCAACTTCTAAATTATTTTGAGCATACATATTAAGAGCATTATTATTGTTATACATATATAAATCCTTTTACTTATTTAGCATTTTCTGCATCTATCATCTGTGAAAACATTGCTGATGCTGAATTAAATTTACTAATCATTGCATCATAAGCAGTAAATCTTTGTTTCATTATCTCATACTTACTATCTAAACTTTCTGTTGCAGATACTTTTTTCTCTTCTAATGATTTAATATTTTCATTAATAGCTGTTTGATATTGATCTAATGTTGCATCATATTTTGTATAACTTCCAACAATTGTTGATAATTCTGAAAAAACACCTTCTACTTCTTCTGTTTTTCCATCCTCTTTAATGTATAACCCACCAGCAAAAAAAGATTCAACATTTTTTGAATTTTCATCAAGCATATTATTAAAAATATTTGTATCAATACTTAATATACCACTCTTTGTTTTAAAACCAAAATCAGCCATAGTAGCGACACCACCACCAATATTATTAAGCATATCCTCAATAGTTCTTTTCATACTTTTAATAGTACTTTCACCAGAAAAAATACCTTTTTCATCACTATCTGTACTAGCTTTTGTTAATTTTTCTAATTCATTTATCGAAGCATTATATTTTTCAATAAAACTATCTACACGCTCTGTAATCTCTTCACGATTTTGAGTAATACTTACAACAGATGTACCTACTTCTTTTAATGTTATCTCCAAGCCTGTAATTAAATCTTCAACATTATTACTTGCACGAATGATAGGCTCTCCATTAAATCGAAATTCTGCATCTATACCATCTTGAATAGTAGTAATACCAGATGTTAATCTATCATCTTTTAAATTATCACTAAGATCAGTCAGTTCAATAGATTGATTAGCACCAGTATCAACAGAACTAAAAAAAATTGAGAACTCTCCACTATTAACTTGAACAATAGTGGCATTAATACTCTCTCCAGCTATGTCGTTAATAGATTTTTTCAAATCTTTAAGTGTTGTTGTATCATTGTAATCTATATCAAAATTTAAACCATTAATACTTAACTGCATCGTTCCAACATTATTTGCTATCAAATCATTTTCTGAAGAATAAGCTCCTGATTCAACGATCTGTTTTGTAGCTAAAACATCCACTGATAAAGTAAAATCTTGCACATCTGTATTTGAATCTGCTTTTACCTCAACTGCACTACCACTTACCTCTGTTTGACGTTCATCAAAAAGACTATGACTCTTCATCTCATCAACACTATCTGCAAGATTATCCATAGACGCATCTAACACATCTAAAGCATTTTTTTTATCATTTTCATTAGCTATATTTAATGTTATCGGTGTCATTTGTGCATCTTCATCAACTTTTTTAAGTTGGTCTATTACATCTTGAGTCAATATACTTGAACCAACTCCTAGAGAACTAATACCCATAGCAAATCCTTCATCTATAACAATCTTTTATTATTATAATATTTATTAGTTACTAAATCGGACAAAAAGAACATTTATTTAGTATAATCCTTTTATGATTACCCAAGATTCCATAGAAGCCTTAAAGGCACGACTTGATGTTGTTGATATTGTTGGCTCTTATATAGAACTCAAAAAAGCTGGTACAAACTTTAAAGCACCCTGCCCCTTTCATGATGAAAAATCTCCATCCTTTGTAGTAAGCCCCTCTAAGCAGATATATCACTGTTTTGGCTGCGGAAATGGCGGCGATAGCATCAAATTTGTTATGGAATATGAAAAGCTAAACTATCCAGAAGCATTAGAAAAACTAGCAGACAATTATAATTTTTCACTAAGCTATACAGATAATAAACATAATAAGCCAAAGTCAAAAATTATGGATGTTATTAATGCTTGGTATCAAAATTTATTAACATCTCATCAAACTGCATCTCAATATATAAAAGAACGTGGTATTTATGAAAGTAGTATTGAAAAATTTGGTATAGGCTATGCTCCTAATTCTAATGCTACTGTAAATTATATCAAGTCTCAAATGCTAAATATACCTGAAGCTATTGAAATGGGTGTACTAGGGTACAATGAAGAAACAAAAAATACTTATGCTCGTTTTATAGAACGTGTAATGTTTCCTATCCATGCTACAAATGGTTCTATTGTTGGTTTTGGTGGAAGAACTATAACAGGACATCAAGCCAAATATGTAAACTCTCCCGAAACACCATACTTTAATAAATCACGTTTACTTTATGCTTACCATCATGCTAGACAAGAGATTTATAAACGCAAAGAGATTATTATTACAGAGGGTTATTTAGATGTGATAATGCTTCATCAAGCTGGATTTACTAACGCTGTTGCTACATTAGGAACAGCTCTTACTACTGAGCATATTCCTCTTCTTCGTAAGGGTGAAGCAAAAGTAATAATGGCTTATGATGGAGATAAAGCAGGTCGAACAGCTGCACTTAAAGCTTCTAAACTTTTAAGTGCTTCAGGATTTGATGGTGGTGTTGTTATCTTTAGTGATGGTCTTGACCCTGCAGATATGGTTAAAAATGGAGATGTTGAAGAGCTTTCTAATATGTTTAGAAATACGAAGCCGTTTATAGAATTTGTTTTAGATGAAATACGCTCTCTTTATAATATTCAAGACCCTAAAGCTAGAGAAGCATTTATGAATGAATCAACAGCATACCTTAAAACACTTTCCGCATTACTTCAAGAAAGATATAAACCATATTTAGCTTCACACTTAGGAGTCAGTCCCTCATTTGTAAGAATAAACAATCCTCAACAAAACCAGCAACAACTTATCCAAAAAAATAGTTATAAAGATATGGGAGAACTCTCTTTAATCAAAACTATTTTAGAGTATCCTCAATTTATAGACCAAATTTTAGATGTACTAGACCCATCATTTTTACAGTTTCACTCTCAAGAGTTTATCTTAGCCCTCCAAGGTCAAAAGGATGCTCCTCAACTTATGGCAATAATTGTTGATGAGAGTATTCAATCACTTAAAGATGAAGAGAGTATCAAAGCAGAACTCATTATATTTTTAACAAGATATTTTGAACGTGAACTTAAAAAAGTAAATATGCGTTCAGATATATCCTTTGAGGAGAAAGCTTTTTATATTCGAAAGTTTAGAGGAAATATTACCTCTTTGAGACGAGGAATTTTAATTAGTTCTAGGGGATAGGTTTTCTAAACCCAAACCCCTTTAACCCATCTCTAACCTCTCTCATAAACTTAGGACCGGGGTCTGCTTTATATGTTCTATACCTTCTATTTTTTTCTAACCATAATGCCGTTTTTTCCATATCAAAATACTCCAAATGCCCTAATAGATACTCAATATCTGGATATTTTTGTTTAAGATATTTAATCAGTTTTATATTTGCTACAACTTGTGCTGGTGTTAAATCTTCTGCTTTATTTCTTGCACCACCAATATTTTCTATACCGATAGCAGAGTAATTAAGCCCTATTGTATGTCTTGCCATCCAATTATCTGGCATTAGCTGATTTATCGTTCCATCTCTTTGAATTAAAAAATGTGCTGATACATTTACTAATCCCGCTCGTTTTATATATTTTCTATCAGAGATTATTTTTTCTTGATTCATTGAGTTAAAACACCATGAAAATTTCATTAAACCTGTCCAATGAAGCACTATACTTTTTGGTTTAATTTTTATATCTTTTACATCTAAACCATAATGATTTTTAATATACTTTTTTGTAAGTTCAATCCGTTTGTGTGTAAAGATAATTGGCTTTTGAACAATAGAATATTTTGTATGAAGATTTTCTATTCGTAAATTTGATTCAATAATTCGTTTATAAGGTATTGAGCCATTTTTGACTTGCTTATAGATAGTGTCTATTAAAGTATCTAAATTTTGACTTCCTAACTGATTCCCAAAAAGTAAAATATCAACTCCAGCATTTATGGCTAACGTTATACTTTGTGTGAGTGAATAATGTTTTGTGATAGCTTTCATCTGCATATCATCACTTACGATAACACCTTTATAGTTCAGCTCTCCTCTAAGTAGTTCACTATTTATTCTATAAGAGAGTGTTGCTGGATATTTTGTATCAAGATTTTCATTAAAGACATGGGCTGTCATTATCATATCAACATTATGACTTTTAATAAACTTTTTATATGGCTCTAACTCTCGTATATTCCATGTTTTAGATATATCCACAAAACCCTTATGAGAATCACCAAAAGAGGAGCCATGCCCTGGAAAATGCTTTAACACACTGATAATATTATTCTCTTTTTGACTTTGAATAACTATCTCTGCATATTTATTAGTGCTATTAAGATTACCAAAAGAGCGATTTAATCCTGAGATAACTCTATTTTTTGGATTTACTGCCAAATCTACTACGGGAGCAAAATTACAGTTTATTCCACAATCATAAATCATTTTAGATTGTTTATCGTAAGTTTTTTTTGCTCGATTTATATCCATTTTTGAAACATCAAAGGCTGATGGAATTTTTACAAATCCATATTTAGGTTTTAAACGGGCAACTTTGCCACCCTCTTGGTCTACTGATATTAAAAGTGGTTTATTTGCAAAAGATTTTAATCGTGATGTTAAAACTGTAAGTTGAGCTGGAGAACTAATATTTTTTACTTTACCTCTATTTTTATAATATCTATCAAAAAGGATAACTCCACCTAAGTCATATTTTTGAATATCTTTTACTATTTTAGAATTTTTATTGACCATTTGATTATTAAAACCAATAATTAACATACGTCCTATCTGTTTTTTTATTACCTCTTCACTTACACTATCTAAATTTTGTGCATCTAAACTAATAAATAATACTACACTCATTAAAAAATATTTCAAATCTAATCCTCTTGAAAAATTATTTCATTTATATCATCTATTACATTAAAGATAAGTGCTTTAGTTTTATCTTTTGTTACACTAGATGGTTTAAAATGGTCACTTACTACTTTTAAAATATACCTATTTTTAATAGCAGGAGAGTGAATAACTGCATCATAAAAACCAAAAGATTCCATATCTACAATATCATAAATATCACTACTCATCTCTTCATCTACACAAGTGATAGTATTACAATTTCTTGAATTAAGTTCATAGTTTTGCTCTTTATAGCTTAGAGAACTTATCTCTATTAACTCTCCTATCTCATAGTTCTCATTTGCCCCACAAATACCTATATTTAAGTATATATCATCATCTGTAATATCAAACTGATTTATCAAAGTTTGAGTAGCTAACATAGAGTTAAACACTCCTATTCCACTAATAATAACTATCATCTCTTTATTTTGAAAAACTTTATATTTTCCATATTTCCTCTTTTGTAACTTATATTTATCGACAAAAGCTTGTGCCTCTATTTTTAATGCAGTAACTATATATAGCATAATTCATCATCTCTTTTTATTTAAATTTATGCTATCATACAATAAAAAAGAAGGTGTTTTTATGGCTATACAAAATGCAAATTATTCAAACCTAAATTATGAAGAGATGGCAAAGCTAATCGGATTAAAACCAAAACATATGCCTATGTTAATAGGAAGTTTTTTAGAGGAATCCGTATCTATTTTAAAAAACTTAGAAGATGCTATTAATACTCAAGATTTTTCAGCAATCAAAACAAATGCACACTCGATAAAAGGAAGTGCTGGTAATCTAAAATTTACTGAAATATATGAGATGGCAAAAGAGATGGAACTATCAGCAGGTGATAGTAATGCAGATTTAGATTATAGTACATATTTACAAGCTATAACTTCAGCAATAGATACTATTCCTAGATAATTATATTAATTTAAGTTTATAGCGATATAATTACATCGCTTCTCTTTAGACCTGTGCAATGGTTATTTAGGATAATGTGTCAGGGTAGGAATACAGCAGCACACCTTATTTAATTATGTGCCGCAGGTATCTGGAGAGGAGTCTTACTTCTTTTAATAAAAATCATTCAATTTTAATACTGTTTTCTTTATTTCAAAATTCTTCTTATTTGATATTTAACTATTAATTTATAGTATAGTATAGTATAAAGGGAGACAAGGGAAAAATATCCCTTGACTATGTTATTAATATAACACAGGTGCAAGAATGCACATAAGTAGTATTACGAGAACTATCTTATTCATAAAATCTCCCTTATTGTGATTTAGGAGGGCAAAAAAAAAGGTTAAAGGCTCATGACTTCCCCTAACCTTAAAAGCTTTTTACCGCTCCATTAATCACAATAAAAAAAGTAGTTCTCGTAAGTAGTATTTTATCGAAAATATGTTTAAATTACTTTATTGATTTCTATATCTTTTAATATTATCATTTAAACCTTTTTGTGTTAGTCCCACAATAATCTCAGCACTTTTATTACTCCTATCATAAGTTCTTGATAAAACTTTCACAAATCGAATATTTCCATTTAGACCATTAATCACTTTATCTACCGCTAAACGACCACTATCAGCTTCTAAAGTTGAAAAAAAATCTGAACCCTTAATCTCATCCAATAGATTTCTTGTAGCATCTATTTTAGCTACTTTAAATGCACTATATCTACTTTGTCCATCTTCACTATATCCTGTTGCCCGAATAACAATTTTATTATTATCTATTTTTTTTGTATCTTTTGCTAAATAATTATTTATAGTTTTTCTCATTTCTACTTCATCTATATGAAAAGTAGCATTAATTTGACACATAAATTGATAATCTTTTGTAACAGTAACACTCTCTTGTTTCGAAAGTGTCTTTACTATTCCTAAACTAATAGCATTAATCTTAGCTTCAAAAGATGACGAAAATTCACCATCTTTTTCAGAACTTCTATCATTAATAGAGGTCATTACAAATGTACCAGCTTGTGAAATAGCTTCAGATTTTGCACGATTTAAAGCTTTTTGACATGCTGAATTTTTATCTATTGCAAATGCCGTAGCATTAGTAGTGTATTCTGATGAAAATAATATTAACTTAAATACAAACAGAAAAGAGAGAAGTTTTATAAACATTTACTTAGCCCAGTTAATAGTTACTTGTTTTAAATCTTTCACTTTTTTTATAGGTAACTTAAATGTAAACTTTCCTCTATTATAAATGATACTTGAAGATGAAAGCTTACTCTTGTAAAAGTCTTTCCTCTCGAATAAGGCATAATTTGGAATAATTGAAAGAGTAGCATAATTGAACATATTGCCATAAAAGCTAATTCTTGTCGGAAAAAATTTCTTTAAAATTTTTGATTTAGAATCCATTACTTTGATAGATATATCGTATGGGGTAACATGCAATCTTAAATTTTTTGGTCTTCTTCCATCCTCTAATATTTGATATGCATAATGGAAACGTTTACTTAAAAAGGAATACTCATTACCATCTTCACGTATGTATTCCCTTTCATCAAAGGAGACAAATGGATATATAACACTAAATGATTCTGGAAATTGATAAGTATTAGTTTGAAATTTTTTTCTGTCAAAGATAGTAATACTATTTCTTTTATTATAAGCCTCCCTTTTAAAATAAAACCCTTTACTAAACACTCGTGAAGAAAGATTATATGTTCCAACATTTTTTGCACCTAGCTTTTGTAAAAAAAGTCCAAACTCCTTAGATTTTTTATCATACTGTTCTAAATCATAATCAATACTCCATTTAATAGTTACTGGAACATATTTCCTTGTTGCATGAACTGTATCTAACTCTACACTATCTATATTAAGTTTATAAAATGATTTAAAGACATCTCTTTGATGAGCATCTTGCACATATTTTATCATTAAATCTTCAGCATCAAATTTTGATTTTATTTGTGAGATTAATTTTGCATATATCTGTTCACTATTTTTTATCTCTTTAGCACGAACCTCTAATTTTTTAATTTTTGCTAAAACTTTTTGCTTTTTAATAGTTGCATATATTTTAACTTCCCAAAGACCCATCTGCTCTTTTGATGATAAAGTTTTATAATTTTCTATGTAGCCGTTTGAAAATGTGAGGATTTTATCCTCAATAAGTCTTCCTTTTTTAGTAACAGTTTTAGCATCAACTAAAACACCAACATACTGATTTACTGCACTAGAAAAAGCATTTTTAAGTGCTTCTTCTTGTGTATTACCATAGCCTATAGACTGTATTCCATCACTAGCAAAGAGTAAAGTCATATTTAGTGCTAAAAATAGTATAAATTTATGAATAAAATTCACTAAATCATACCAAAATGTTTAAAAGTTTTTTCAATAACTTCAACTTTATCCTTAGGACAAGGTTTTTTTCTATCATAATTCATATCTACTAAATTATGCATCTCTTTAACATGTGCTATCCAACATGTTTCTATATTTACACCATAAGTATCTTTTGTATACTCTTGTATCTCACTATATTTTGCCATCTTTACTATTCCTCAAAATAAATTTTATCTAATTTAAACAAAAATTGATTTTGGATAATACCCCCCTACTTAAATATTCATTAAAAAAAAATTATTTTGAGTAAATATTATATATATAGCTAAAAATCATTCAACTCTCAATCGCAACAAAGCAACCGAAGAATCATCAAATTTCAATACAGTTTTACCTATCTCAAAAACCATATTAGAGTTTACCTCTTTCTCCTCTTCATCACTATTTTTAGTTTCATCTATTTCCTCTTCACTTCCATCAAAATCACTCATATCTATCGTTTCTAACTCTTGATACACTATCTTTATTTTTACCTCTTTAAGCTCTCGTCTTAACTCATCTTCTACATCAAAATCTTCTATTAAATCATATAAAGTAAGAGCATCCTCTTTTTCTAAACCCTGTTCTGGGTTGGAGATAAAAAAGGAGGAGTATTGATTTATTTGAGTTTTTTTTGTGAGGGTTGAAAAGATATGAATATTGTTTGCAAACATCTCTAAAAGAGCCATAATAACCGTAGATATAATCACTACCGCTATCATAACTTCAATGAGGGTAAAACCTTTACGCATGTCCTAAACCAATTCTAATAGCTTCATCTAAAGATGTTTCACCATCTAAAAGCATCTGTGCTAATTGAACAGATATAGTTTTAAGTCCATCTGCTTCAAGGGCAGTTTTTATCGTATGTTCATCGGTTGTAGTTTTGAGTAGCTCTTTAAGCATATCATTCATCACTAAAATTTCACCGATAGAGCGTCGTCCAGAAAATCCACTATAATTACAGTTTTTACATCCACAAGCTTTATAAACTATCGCATCTTTAGGAATATTATAATCCTCTGCAAAATCCTCTGCAACAACATCCTCCTCTTTACACTCATCACATAAAACACGCACCAGACGCTGTGCTAGTATTCCTAAAAGTGAAGAGGATATTAAAAAGGGTTCTACGTTCATATCTGCAAGTCTTGAGATTGTCGCTGCTGCTGAGTTTGTATGAAGTGTTGAAAAAACCAAGTGTCCTGTAAGTGCTGCACGAACAGAGATAGCTGCAGTTTCTTCATCACGTATCTCTCCAATCATAATAACATCAGGGTCTTGACGAAGTATAGAACGAAGAGCTGCTGCAAATGTTAGTCCAACTTTTTCATTTACTTGAATCTGTGCGATATTATCAGATTTATACTCAACTGGGTCTTCAACTGTGATAAGATTTTTTTCAGGAGATTCTACTTCACGTAAAAAAGAGTGTAAAGAGGTTGTTTTACCACTACCTGTTGGACCTGTAACTAAAATAATACCATGAGATGAACGTAAAAGCTTTTTCACATCATCTATAAGTTCATTACTAAAACCTAACTCATTTATTTGTGGGATTTGCGAACTTTGCATCAACAAACGCATAACAACACGTTCGCCATAAAAAGTAGGTAAAATAGAAACACGAATATCTAAACTCTCTCCTGCTATCTTAATCTGAGTACGACCATCTTGAGGAATACGTTTTTCAGAAATATCAAGATTTGAGATAACTTTTATACGGCTTACTATGAGATTTACTATCTTTTTATCTAAATCAGCATTTTTAACAAGCATTCCATCTATACGAAAACGAACCTCTCCCCGTTTTTCTTGAACCTCTATATGAATATCTGAAGCTCGTTTTTTTACTGCTTGATAAAAAAGAGCATTTACAAATTTAATAATAGGAGCAGACTCTTCAGATGTTAAAATATCGGATGAAGTTCTTAGAAAATCAGTTAGAGAAAGATTTTCTTCATCATCTTCACCCGTATCTTCTTGCATAGTCTCTATCGCTTTATCTGTACGTAATTCTAAAAACTTGTTATAAAGTCTATCAAAAGAGTCCTCATCTAACATAAAAAGAGGATAACGAGTAGGGAGTTTTGTATAATAATTACTTGCCTCTACAAGATAACGCTCATCCATAAAAGCACAAATTTCATCATTAAGTTCACTAAAAAGAAGATAGTTTTTTACACTTAAATCAGTTATAACATCTTCTGGTTCATAAATCTCTAATTTTAGGTTATGAAGAGTATCAAGTTCTAACATTGTTACTCCTCAATAGAGTCTTCTTCAATTTCAAGAACTCTTTTTTCCATCTTATCTATAACCTCAAGATTATATTTAGCTTGAAGATTTGCTAAATCTCCTAACTCTTGTTGTAGTGTAGATAAATTTTCACTCTTTTCTATAACATAAGGAGTTAAAACCACTAGAAGATTATCTTTTACTTTATCATCTTTTTTATATGTAAACAACCAATCCCCTAACCAAGGAATATCTCCTAAAAGAGGGACTTTTTCTACTGTTTTAAATGTATAGTTTCGTACTAATCCACCTATCAAAATATCCTCTCCACTGCGTAAAATAATCTGTGTTTTAACCTCTTGCTTTGTAGTAACTGGATTTCCAGCAGAGTCGGAAGCTTGTAGATTTTCTAAACTAATTTCAACATCTAAACCAACTTTATCTGATGAAGAAACACGTGGTTTAATTTTTAAAGTTAAACCAATATCTTCACGCTTATATGAAGCTGTAGGGAGTCCTGTTGTTCCTATTGTTGAAGCTGTTTGTACTGAAATAGTCTTACCTACGTAGATAGAAGATTGTTGATTGTTAATACATAAAATAGAGGGGTTTGATACCGATTTTGAAGCACCCTTTGTTTCTAAAAAGTTTAAAGTTCCAAGAAGAGCAAATGATTTTTCAGCAGCAAGACCTAATGCTAAAGCACTATCCCCCATAGTCCCAACATTTGCACTCATAGCATAAAGACCATTTGCAGAACTTGTACCAGCTCCTCCACCAAATCCATATTTCACACCAAGTTCTTTTACTTTATTGTTACTTATCTCAACAATTCTTGCTTTTACATATACCTGATATTTCTCTTTATCAAGCTCATCAATAATCATCTTAATACCCTTAATAACATTTGGCTCACCAATAACTATTATTGCATTTATCTCTGTACTAGAAGAGATATTTGGCTTCATTGCAGGGTCTTTAAATTTTTGTTTAGAGATAATCGCATTTAAACTTGCAAGAACACCCTTTGCATCAGAGTTTTTCAGATGAAATATCTGAATACCATTTGTTACAGTTGATTCTTTATCTAGCTTTTTAATTAAATCTTCAATAGTTTTAACGTTCTCTTTATCTCCAATAATAATAAGACTATGAATATTTTCATCAATTACTACTCTTACTTTTTGAGATATTATTTTTTCATTAAAAATTGATTTTGCTATAGTTACTAAACGTGTTTGTAATTTTTTTATCTCTGTATGTTTTATAGGAATAACTTTTACTATCATCTTTCTTTTACTATTAATCTCACCAATAACTTTTTTAATAGTTTCAATATTTTTAGGATAATCAGTAATAAGAATTGTATTTGTCTCTTTCATAGTCATCAGTTTTGCTGTTTTAGAGATTAAATAACGTATCTTTGCTGCAACGACATCAACATTTTCATCTTCGATTTTAATAGAGTGTGTTGTCATCAAAGAACCCGATACTTTTTTACCTGCAGATACAACTCTAGCATTATGTTTTGCAGCATCTGTTGAACGAATTATCTCATACATAGAACCATCTTTTAAAAGTGTAAAACCTTTTGACTCTAATACAGAAATTAAAATATTGATAAGTTCATCATCATAAATAGGTGTTGTACTTACAAAATCTACTGTTCCATTTATTTTATGATTTAAAAGAATATTTTTATGCGTAATTTTAGATATTAACTTTATAAAATCTTTTATTTGCAAACCTGCAAAATTAACATTAACCTGCTCTCTTGCACTTAATGTAACTACTAAAACTGTTGCTAACAGTAACGACTTAATTAATCTCATATACTAATTCCTTCTCTTGATTATCTCTTATAACTACTATCTGCATAGTATCTATTTTACTTATATTATTATAAAGCTTTATTGCATCTCTATAAGAGGTCAAAGTGATATTATTTGCTCTAATAATTAAATCCCCTCGTTGAAGACCTAACTGAGCAAATTTTGAGCGCGGTTTTATTTTTGTGATTTTAAACCCTTTAATTCTACCATTCTCTTTAATCTCTCGTATAGATATATCTTTCCATATCTTTTTAGGGTTTTTAGCATAGTAAGCTATATCTGCACGTGTTACATCTCTAGGTTCATCACTATCATCTATATCAACACTTGCTCTACTAGTAATTTGCTTATTACTATTCTTTTGAGATTTTACTTTTGTTATATTAGAGCTGTTTTTTGATGTAAGTAACTCTAAAATATACTCCTGCTCATTTTTTACTAAAACTACACTTTCAGCCTGAATATTTTTTAAAATATATCCCTCATAGAGTTCATCAATTCCAACAATAGTTGTTTTTTTAGGCTTAGACTTCAAAGCGATAATAGCAAAACCTTTTGTATCTGTTCCATACAAACCTTTAAGTATCATATTTGTAATACTTGGTCCTTTTACAACTACTTTTTGTTTTACTTTTTCTACTATCTTTTTTTTGATCTCTATCTTTTCTAACATATTTTTAAAATCAACACGTTGATATTTTGGTTTATAACTGTTACTTACATTTAGTTCTATACCATCACTTGGAAGATAAAACCATAATGCTAAAGAGATAGCTTTTGCTATAAATACTAGAACTAATAATTTTGTAAAAATAGTTAATAATTTTGAGTTAGATATTTTTCTCATAAATATACTCCCCCTCTGCATTTTTCTTTAAGTTACGAAGTGTACTTCTATATTTTTGCTTCATTATTTTAGAGGGAATAAGTTTGAGTTGAAGTGTTCTCTCTAAAATATTTATATTTAAACTTGCCTCACCAAACTCTCCGTGAGATGCACCTGTTATAAATAAAGGATTAATTACACTATATTTAATATTTACATCTTCTATTTTTAAAGGTACAAAAGATGATGCAACAGATGATAATTCTATGTTTTGAATATCAAAAGAGTTATAAAGTCCAAATATTTGAATATCTATATTTTCAATAACAGCACTATCCACACCCTTAACAGAGATACTCGCATTTTCTATTTTTAATTCTAAACCATTATCACTTACTCTCTCTTGAGATATAATAACTCCAAAAGGTTTTATAGTATGCTCTAAAAAGTAGTATGTACTTATTTTTGGTGTAAAATAGATAAGTGCCACTATAAAAAGTATTAAATATATAAAAAAGTTAAATATTTTTCTTACCATTTAATCTCCATATATAAACTTGCTTTTTGCTCACTCAACTGTTTAATTTTTAAACTATTAAGATTAAAATTAGCATTTAAAATCTTTGCCATCAATGTATTAAGAGCTTTTTTATCTATACTCTTAGAACTTAAAATCATATATGTTTTTTTACTTGTTTTAACTATCTTGGCTGAACGAAGAGAGGATAGTTGTAAAATTCTTTGCAAAGATTTTTTAAGTTTTTTCTTATCAGCATAAACTTTTTTAAGGTCTTTAAGCTCTGTTGCTACAATTAATGTTTCTTTATAACTCTCTTTAGCCTCTAAAAGTTCTACTTTGGCATTATTGAGTTTAAATATTACAAAAATTAAAATTACAATAAGCAATAAACCTAAATGAAGAGGATTTATACGATTCATAGTGCCATCTCCACATGAAATATTTTATTTTTAAATGATGATTTAAACTGTATCTTTTTATTTTTCAATACTTTTATAATATATCTCTCTTTTCCATTTTCAACACCACTAAAATTTGCAACTAACGTTTTATCTTTAAGTGTTAGTTGTGTTAGTTTATTTTTTGATTGTAGTCGTAATGACAATATTGCAGAACTATACTCTCTAATTTTCATCTGTTTTGTATGAATATTATTATATTTTTTGAGCATCGACCTATTTTGAAACATCGTTGATTTTAGTTTATACTTAGTAAAAAGTTCCTCTTTAAGAGTTACTATCTCTGCTGTTTTTTGAGTAGTTATAAAAAGTTCAGTTACCACTAAAAATATAAAAGCAAGAAGTATTGCAGTTATTTTATAGATACTTTTACTATCTATGATATGCCCAAACTGAGTAAGAGTTATTTTATGCTTAGAGAGCTTAGTCTTTTTTAAATCTAAATATTGACTCTTTTCAAAGAGCATAGATGGCAGTAAAATAACTATATCATCTTTTAAAACTATATTTTGATTTTTATCTACCTTATAATCTGTTTCTATTATGTCTAATTCAGTTTGTGCAAAATATATATTTGCAACATTCGCTGGTTTTAAACCTTTTTGACTTAATGTATCAAGAATAAGCTTATCTTCATAAGCAAAAACTATAAACAGATCCTCTTTTTTATACGCATAATAACTATATGTTCCCTCAGGAAGAGTATCCTCAAAAATAGAGGGTAAAAGTTTTTTAACTGCTCCTACACTTTTTATAGGAAGTGCTAATTTTTTTACCCAATAAAAAGCGGGAGATAAAACAACATTTACCTTTCCTGTCACTTTAATCTCACTAGAATGTGGGTCTAAAAAAACTGTTTTTAACTTCTTGTTAAATTTCATAAACAAAGTTCGTACCTTTTTTAGTTTTCATATTATATTCAAATCGTATTTTAGTAGCTAATTCATCTTTCATAATCTCTACATTTACTTCTACTATCGGCTCAAAATAGCTTGTCTTAAACTCTGCTAATGATAATTTTTCATCATCACTCAAAACTAAATCATCAAGTTTTGAATAACTCCCTGCTTCCTCGTTTAACTGTTCTGCTCTTAACTTGTCACACCCTAGCATCAACTGCCAAGTTTCAACTGTGGCATAGTTTAGGTCTATCTTATATTTTGTTTTATCTTTTGAGAAATAGAACAAATTTTTAAAAGGAACATTTTTTAATTTATTTTCTCTATATGTTTTCATATAAAAGTCATTTATCTCAGCTAAATGTTTTTCTGAAGTGATATAATCTCGAAAAAGATGAGGATTTTCATTAAAAATATTGGTATTATAGGACATATCCTCTTTAATCCCACTAATCATATCTACTATAATATCTGTATATTGAGCATTTATCTCATAAAGATTTAGATACCTTGTTAATGCCTCTACTTTTACAAAATGTCTTGCATTTGAGTTCATTGTACTATTTTCATCAAAAAGAGTATTTGGATTAAATTTTGACCTAGCACTACTTAACTCTAAGCTCATTTTAATACCAGAACTCTCAAAAGGGATAAAAGCTGTTTGAGATAAAAAGATATAAAAAGCTTCTCTTTTTATCTTAATATCATCACCTTTTAAAATCATATCTAGCTCTTTAGAAGTTTGCAATATTCTTAAAACATCATCTAAAATCATACTGGTTTCAATCATAAAGCTTTCATTTTGAACACTTTGTGAAGCTTTATTTATCTGTTTTAAACCTACACCTATTGCTACTGTGATGGCTATGATAAAAATCATCGTTATTAGAAGTGCTATACCTTTTTTTTGTGGCATTATTAATTTATAGCTATAAATGAACTGAACAAGATAATGAATTACCTGTATTAAAGGAGTGAGTATTATTTAAAATATCTTCACTATTGCTATATTCTTTAGAAGTTATAACGGATGTTCCATAGTATGGACAAGATGCTTTAATAGATATTCGAATAGTTTCATACTTTTTACACTCTTGAACGATACTTCCAGCAGGAGAAAGGTTATTAATTCCTTCAACTTCAAAAATTATATCTGCAATATCTTTATCTGTTTTATTAATAACCTTAATAAGAAGAGCAGGTGTTCCATCATCTCGTAATGTTTCAATAAGTTTATCTGAAATTTCAATAGAGGGTCTATTTTTATTGTTGTTATGTTTAAGAAAGAAATTAGAAGCTATAAAACTTGCAATTCCTCCAATTATACCTCCAGAAAGAAGGTTTAAAAAAAAATCTATTGTTACCATTTAGTCGTTAATTTCATCCATTTTCATAATATTTTCCTTATATAATTTAATGTTGATTGTAACCTACTTCTATTAAGGAGTAGTTGAATTAACTAATGCTCATAGAAAAGATAGGAAGTAACATAGCCGCAACAATAAACCCTATACTCCCACCAACAAAAAGCATAAGCGCAGGTTCAAGAAGCGTAAGAAGAAGAGAAATTTTATCTCTATTTTCCTCAAAATAAAGCTCTGAAACATTATTTAAAACATTTTCAACTTGTGATGTTTCCTCTCCTAAAGCGATAGACTGAATAAAAGCATGGTCGATTTTTATTTTTGATTCATTCAAAGCATTTGAAAGAAGTTTTCCCTCTACCACTTTTTTTGCTGAACTACTAAAAAGCTCTTTTAAAACAAGATTGTTTAAAATATTTGCACTAAGATTAACAGTCTCTACAAATGTTACTCCTGAACGAGTTAAAAGTGACGCGATATAAGAAAATCTAGCTAACTCACTTTTTTCGATAATCTCACCAAAAAGAGGCAGTTTCAACATAAATTTATGTATCATATAAGCAAAAGTATGACTCGTTTTCATAAAAAACATAAAGATAGCGACAACACCAAATATTCCACCTAACATAATTGTAAAATGGTCATTAAAAAAATCTCCCATCGCTATTACAAACTGTGTAGGAACTGGAAGTTCTTGATCCATACTTTCAAAAATACCTGTTATTTGAGGTACTACAAACGCTAACATAAATGAAATCATCAATAAAGAGATAATAATCATAAAAGAGGGATAAGCAAAAGCACCCTTAATCTCTTTATTTATTCTATCTTGCTCTTTTAAAAAACGAGAAAGTTCAAGTAAAACTTCATCTAAAATACCACCACTTTCACTTACTTTAATAGATTCTTTAAAAAATGCTGGAAGCTCTACAACTGTTTGGGTATCAAGAGCAGTATAAAAGTTTTTACCCTCATCAAGATGGGTACTTACTGTTACTAAAAAAAGTTTCATCTTTTTATTTTTTTCATAATGTGTTTGTACTATTTTTAAAGCGGAAACTATAGTTATACCTGAACGTATATACATAGAAAGTTCACGTGAAAGTGAAGATAACTCTTTTGGTGGAATTTTATATTTTCTACTAAAATCTAAGTTTTCAAAAAATGATGGACTATCTTCATCTATTGTTTGGTAAATAATTTTTTTAGCTTTTATCTTTGCTTTTGCTTCGGCTAAAGAACTAGCTTCTATTTTATCATTTATTTTTTTACCAAACTCATCTATACCTTTAAACTTAAATATCATCGTAAAACCTCTTGAAATAAATTCTCTTTTGCCTCTACTGCATCTTCAATAGTTTTAAAAGTAGGTGTAATAGGAAGGTATGATGTATAATCATAAACTCTCTCTCTAAATTTTATAATCACTTGATTTCCTACCCCTACTTTATCTACAGTATAAGAGAAACAAACACTCTCTTCACTCCCCTCTTCATTAAAATATATCTCTTTTTCTATCTCTTGAAGACCTGCATTATATTCATATCTATATACTTCTATAGTATCATCTAAAAAATTATCAAATACACCATTAAGTTCTTCATCTTTTTTACCATCTACAAAAATATCACAACTTGAACAATCATCAAGGCATAAAAATTTTACATCTTTTTCATGAGGAAAAGTTTGAAGATATTTTTTTAGTGTTTGAAGAGTCACTTTTTGAGATTCATCACCAACTTTTTGAAAATTGGTAATGGCTAAGGTATATACTATTCCTATTATTAGGACTACTATTAGGAGTTCTATTAGGGAAAAGGCTTTTTTATATTTTATCATATAAATTAGATTTTTTCTTCTGTTATTTTATCAATTATTTCTTGTTTAATAACTAATAAATTTTTAAATATATCTCGTATATCTTCTATTCTCATACTATCAAAACTTTTAGATACAAAATATTCATAACTATCTTTATCTAATTTTTTTAATATAACAAAATGCCATCTAGCACCAATAATAAAAGCACCTTTAATCTCATTCCAGCCATTGAGTTCAACACCACTTACTAAACCTTTTGACACAACAAAATCAGTAGTTCCATTAAAAATAAAAGTATCAGTTTCATATCGTATAGGCAGTTCATAAAAATCTCTAAATTCATTTTCAAAAGATTTAAATCGTACTTTATTTAATATTGGAATTATAATATTCACTTTTAAGTCTTCTTCATTATATTCATCAACTAAATCTATATTATCATCTATAATCTCTTGAAAAAAATTATCTAAATCATTTGGAATAGAAATATCATTATTAAACCAATTATCAAACTCATTTGTACGGATTTTCTTTTCAATATCAACTAAATTATCTAGTTCTTTATCTCTTATTTTACTGTATTGAAATGTAGGTTTATTAGTTTTTTCATTGTTATTGAGAAGAGTAACTTTTTGTTTTAACTCTTCTATCTCTTTTAATAGGGTTTGTTCTATTTCTTGGGTCATTTTGATACTTTACTTACACTCACTCATTCGAATATCAGCACCTTCTTTTTTTCCACCCTCTTTTTTATCTGCACCTAAAGAGATTAAATCTACTGAACCCTCTTCATTAATATAGATAAACTGATTTCCCCACGAATCTTTTGGCATTTTTCCATCTTTAAAATATCCACTCATCGAATAGTTTGTATATTTCTCTTCATCAGGATTTGAAACAAGTGCATCAAGACCCTCTTCTGTTGATGGATAAACACTATTGTTTATTTTAAACATATCTAATGCACCGTTATAGATACTCTTCATCTGAACACATACTAAATTACGTTTGGCTTCTTCGCCTTTCCCTGTAAGACTTGGCATAACCATTGCAGCTAAAAGTCCTAAAATAACGATAACTATCATAAGTTCTATAAGTGAAAATGCTTTTCTTGCTCTATTTTGCATAAATATTACCTTTGTTGTTTTAATTTTTTATTATAGCAAAAAAAGATACTCTTTAATTAGATATAATTTATTCAAATATTTAAAATATCTTAGGAGTTTATAAATGGCTATATCAAGAAGAGAACTTTTAAAAATATCTGGAGCTTTAGTTGCATCAACAACGATACCTGCTTATGCTAGTTCTGAGATAGAACAAAAGAGGATAAAGAGAGAAGAAAAAACTTTCAAAGCTCCTATCGCTGATACTAATAACCCTAGAGTTGTTGTAGTTGGTGGTGGTTGGTCAGGTTTATCTGTTGCTAAAAATATAAAACTTTTAACACCAAATGCAGATGTTATTTTAGTAGAGCAACACGACCAGTTTGTATCGTGTCCCATGAGTAATCTATGGCTTATAGATAGGGTTAATTTAGAATATTTAACACACGATTATCTCAAAGGGGCTAGAGAGTTTAACTACACATATTTTCATACAACTGCCTATGGACTTGATAAACAAAACCGTATTTTAAAAACAAGTAATGGCGAACTTAGTTATGACTATATAGTCTTTGCTCCAGGGATTGATTATGATTATTCAAATTGGACAACAGATATAGCATTACAAACAAGACTAAAAACTGAGTATCCTGCTGGTTTTATCTCTGGGTCAGAGCATCATACTTTAAGAGATAAAATTCAAAACTTTAAAGGTGGAAATTTTATCTTTACAGTACCAAGTGGTAACTATAGATGTCTTCCTGCTCCCTATGAACGTGCTTGTATGGTTGCTGATTATTTCAAGAAAAAAGGTTTGAAAGCTAAAGTTCTTCTTCTTGATGAAAACAATGATATAACTATTAAAGAGCATGGTTTTCATACTGCTTTTGATGAACTCTATAAAGATTATTTAGAATATTATCCAAACTCTAAAATAGAAAATATCGACCTTGATAATAAAATAGTTGAAACAGAATTTGAAGAGTTTGAGTTTGAAGATGCTTCATTTTATCCTCATGTAAGGGGTGGCAAAATTTTAGAGATGGTAGGTATCGCTAAAGATACTATTTATAACAAAATGGAGGGAGATATTGACCCTATAAGCTATGAAGTATATGGTGAAAAAAATATTTTTATTAGTGGCGATGCTCGACCAATGGGCTTCTCAAAATCTGGAAATACAGCTAATACAGAGGGTCAGTATGTAGCTAAAATAATAGCAAATCGTATTAATAACAAACCTGTTATTAAGTGGATATCTCCTATCACTATCTGTTTTTCTGCTGTTTCTATAAACCCTGAAAGAGCTATTTTTATTCACTCTGAATATGCTTATGATGTAAAGAAAAAAAGTTTTGGATTTGCTACACCTATAAGTAGTGAAAATTGGAAAGGTAAAGATGGTTTAGATAATGCGAAAGGGCTTTATAGTTGGGCGGATAGTATTTTTGTTGATATGTTTGGGGAACAAGGGAGTTAAATCCCTTGTAAGAAAACTAATTACTCAATAATCTCATTAACAATACCATTAATAGTCTCTTGAGCTTTAAGGAGAGGTTTAATAGCGTCTTGCTCTTTAATATCTAAAGTCTCTATCCAATTTTTAACACCTAAATAACCCATGTGCATAGTATCTTCACCTTTCTTTTTATAAAGGTAGAATGCACAAGGAGCATAAGCACCAGCTTCTGGGTGTAGTCTTGAAACAGGATATATTACGTCAAATTTACAGATAGAATACGTTACATAAAAATCGTAAGCATCATATCCAGCATCTTCAAATAGGTCTTCACCTACATTTGTGTAGTTTGGAAACATAAAACCGATAGGCTCTAGTTCGCCTTCAAATTCACCTTCGAAATCTTCTCTAAACTCTTCCATATCTGTATCTTCATCAATCTCTACTTCCATACTAAAATCTATAACAAATGATTTTGTAGGATTTTTCACTGTAAAATCTAAAGATTTAAATTTACCTTTTGGCATAGCTTTTTTAAGAGCTTTTGTAACCATTGAAGCATAATCGATTAAATCTGGGTCATTTAATGGAATATTTGCTGTTCTTGCCATACCATCTATCGATAAAGTAGAGATATTCATAGTTCCCTTATCTGACCAAATTGACATTGTCAATGGAGTTAAAACACCAAATGATGGATATTTTTTGATAAGTGCAAGAGTTAAAGCATCATTTTTAAACATAGCTAAGTTATATGTTTTATAGTGAAGTTTTGGAAATCTTTGAGAGAATGGTTTATTCATATCGTTGTTACCAGCGCTTTTTAATCCCGCTTTAGTAAAAGCTTCTGATATAAGTTTTGGAGTTATTTTTCCATCTTTATTATCTGACACAAATACTTGTACACTCTGTATTTTTGCAGATGATGCTGATACACTCGAGTATCCTACTGTCATAAATGCTAATAATGTAGCAAGTAATATATTATATTTTTTAATCATCGTTTCTCCTTGTATTGAAACATTTTTTATTTAAAAGTAAAGAATTTTATCCTATTTAGTATAAAAAATACTAATATTTTAAAATTTTTACTTCATCACCTTTTCTTATCTTCCCACTCTTTAAAGTTTTGGCAAAAATACCTCTATCACACTTTAAAATAGCAGGAAGTTTTTCATCTACTTTTGACAATGAGTTACAGATAGTACAGTTTTGAGTAATAATTAACTCAAGTTTACCAATAATAATTTTATCTCCAACTACTAAATGATAGGGGTTAATATCTATTAAAATATTTTCTCCTAAACTACCATATTGAGCCTCAATATCATTATCTTTAGCAAGTCTATAACTATCGTTTGAGGTTAATAAGATAGAACGTTCTCTATTTTTTGCATAAAATTTATCTTCTAAAATTCCATCTTCATCTACTAAAATCTCATCTCTCATCTTTCTATCTTTATCCTTGATAGAGATAAAAAGTTCTAAAACTTTACCTATATTAGAATCTGTCATTAAAGTTCCTCTTGAATATCAAAAACATAATCTTCATAATCCATTTTTTTATAAGATTTAGAAGATATATAATTTAAAATTGTAAAAAATCTCTGTTCATTAGATTTTATCTCATTATCTATATAACCAACTTCAGGAAGTATTAGATCTTTTTTTTCATTAAAAAATAGAGATGTTGGATAAAAGTCATATCCTATCTTCTTTGCAAATTCCCGTCCATTCCCTTGAAAACTTTTATAAATAACAGTATCTTTTTCATACACATTAATATGCACATAAATAAAGTTTTTATCTATAAAGGCTTTTATAGTATCATTTTGCAAAGTAAACTCTTTCATATTTTCACAATAACCACAATCAGTTTTATGTAACCATACAAAAAGATGTTTATCTGTTTTTGTTGCTGTATCTATAATAGTATTTAGGTTTATTTCTCTTGCTTGAAGAGTGAATTGAAGAGTAAGAATAATAAGAAAACTTTTTAATATTAATTTGAACATCAGATTTTCCTTTATACTCTAGTTAAGAAAAAAGAGAAGTTAAAAACCTCTCTTTTATAAGTAAAATTATTTAATTTTACCTTTACCTTTACCTATTTTACCTTTACGGTCTGTCCATTCCATTAATACGTAATCACCTTTTTGGGCATCTTTAAATTTAAACTTAAAGATAGGGTTTTTAGATAAAAATTGACTTGTTGACATATCAAATACTGTATCACCATTTGATTTTAATGTAGCAGTAAGATGAGTAATAAAATTTGCATCATCTTTATTTCCCGTTTTTTTCTCTGCTTGATTATATGTACTCATAGCATGTTTAGCCATACATTTAACGCTAATTACGCCATTTTTTAATTTTGCTTTTACTTTAATACCAGCCATAAATATTCCTTTTATTTCTTTATATTTTTCTATAAATTAGTTGGAGGAATTAACCTTCACAACCACCAAGTGCAACATCTAAAGTTTGTTTAGCAGAGTATAATTTTCCATCTAAACCTTCAACAATAACTGTAATAGTTCCCGATTTACCCATTTTAATTTTAATAGCATATTCAGTTATATCATGTTTACCGATAGATAAAACACATACAGCAGCTTCAGGATTTGCATCTTGGAAAACAGCGATAGTTTTAGCAGGAATTTTTGTACTAAAAGTAACTGGAACAGCACCACCATTACTCGCTACTTTAGGAGCAGTTAATTTAACACCCTCTTCAATAGTAGAAGTCGTACCGTACATATTTTTAATAGCGTCTTCAACTGTATGAGCAGTCCATACTGTTGGTTTTAATTTTCTATAATCTTCCGCTCTTACACTAGCTGGTGCAACAGCTAGAACTAATGCACCTAGAGTTAAACTTAAAAATTTTCTTCTTTCCATAATTATTCCTTTTATTATTTACTATGGTCGATCATATAATCAACTAATAGTTTAAATTCCTCATCACTAATACTAGCACCACCTTTCGCTGGCATACCGTTAAGACCGTCGATACCGTTTTTATAAACTTTATCAAGACCTTTAGTTGAGACTAGGGCAGACCATGCATCTTTATCTCCAATAACAGGAGCTCCCATACCTTCAGCACCATGACATGGCATACAGTTATTCTCATAAGAAGCTACTACATTAAAGCCCATATCACTCGCAGATTTTACTGGTAAATCTCTTGAAACTGACATTGGAGGATGAAAATCAGAGATACCACCATTTTGGATATAAACAGTTTTAGCAGTTTTATCTTGACAGTTTGTCATACAACGCTCTTTTGCTTTTACTTTAATAGCACCAAAGTTTGCAGGATTTTCATAAAATTTACGAACATCAGCAGGACCTGTTGGACCATCAATATTTGGTTCAAAACCATCTCTATTTGGCATTTTGATTTTTAAGAATTTCTCACGGTCAAGAACATACTCTTCATCAACTTCAACACCATCAATCTCCATCTCATTAATATTTAACATATAAGCAGAAAGTGCATAAGTTTCATTATTTGAAAGAGTTTTAGATTTTGTATGAGGCATACCATCTTTAATGTACCACCACATAGTACTGGCTTTTGGCCAATATGAACCAAATACACGTGTAGGACCATCAGCTTCTGGATCTTGGTATCTGTTGTTAGTTAAAGTCTCTTGTAGCTCAACAGCATTACCTTTAGAAAGTGCTGGATAACCGCCACCACCTGAACCAAAGTCACCGTGACACATAACACACTTTTCTTCATAGAGTTCTTCACCCTCTTCAGCAGTACCTTGACCCTCTGGAAGACCAGTACCATCAGGCATAACATCTTTATCCCATGCAACTAATTCATTTGCAGTTGGTTTACGACCATTGTTAATCTTCATACCGATAGCTTGAGGATTAACCATATATGGACCAGTTTTACCATTTATAACAGGGTATTTAACTCCACCATCAATACTTGGAAGAGTATCACTAGCAATACAGTTTGCAGAAAAGGCTACTGTTACTGCTATTGAAGCAGAGATTATTGATTTACGATCTAATTTGAACATGATTTACCTCTCCTGTTGCTGTAACTTCCCAAGTCTCAACACCATTTCTATGGTATACAGACTCAACACCCATAACTTTTGTCTCTTGATCAATTGTTGGTTGAATATAACCAGCATCATCCATTGCACGAGATGTAAGTAATAGTTGTTTTCCATTAAGTTGGAAATTTTTAGGAATAGTAAACATATAAGACCAACGAGTCCATGATTTAGGTAATACTAAACCTTTAAGATTTGCTTGTGTATATGTTCTACCACCATCAAATGATATATCTACTAAAGTAATAGTACCCATACCAGACCATGCAAGACCTTCAATCTCTACAACATCACCAGCTTTCAGATCTGTCCAAGGTTTTTCTGGAGATGGAGAAACTACTGTTGAGTTTACTTCATTTGCATAGAAATGTTGGATAGCTTTACCTGTTGGTTTAAGAGCAGTATATTTAGAAGTTTCCTCTTTAGAATACCATGGCTCAGAAGCAAAATCTAAACGCTTTAACCATTTAACACATAAGTTTCCTTCCCAACCTGGAAGTAATAATCTTACTGGATAACCTTGCTCTGGACGCAATGCTTCACCATTTTGTCCCCAAACAATCATCGCATCATCAAGAACTTTCTCAACTGGAACAGAACGTCCCATTTCAGAGTTATCAGAACCCTCTGCAAGCATCCATCTAGCATCTGGTTTAAGACCTAAATCTTCAAGAATAGTTTTGATGTAAACACCAGTCCACTCAGCAGAAGCCATAAAACCTTTAGAAAATTGTAAAGAGTTAAACTGTGGTCCTCTCCACTCTTGTCCACCATTGGCAGGACATTCGATAAAGTGAGTACGAGTAACACTTGGATAACGTTTAAGCTGGTCAAGAGTTAGAACGATAGGCTTTTCAACTAAACCATGAATCATTAAACGATACTCTTTAGGGTCAATATGAGCTGTGCCACCATGTGAACGAGAAAAGAAAAGTCCATTTGGAGTAATGATACCTTCAGATTCATGAATAGGAGTAACAGCAATAGAAGCTCTAAAGTTACCAGAAGCAAGAAGCTTAGTAACACGTCTAGTATTATTATGCTCATAAGCAGATGGGATACCATAAGTATTCTTAGTTACTGGATCTCCCCATTTTTGTCCCCATGGAACATGATGCATAATCGCTAAATCATCCTGAGATGCAACAAGGCTTGTTCCTGCTAATGCACTAGCACCAAGAACTGCTGTTTTTCTAAAAAAATCTCTTCTTGATGATAGTTCTAAATCTTTTTCAGATTTTTTATTATCCATTATTTCTCCTTAGTTAGTTTATATTACTTTAGTAAATTGTAATTTTGTAAGAGTATTATGCCATTATTTACTTAATGCTGAATTCATTTGGAACTCTCTATAATAGGAGGTTTGACGATGAAATATAACAATTTTTTAATATTAAATCGTCATATTATCTTAGTTGTTATTTCTATTATTTGTTTTAAATATATTTATAGACAAATAATAATAAAATTTGATAATTGATATAAAAAAAAGTTTATTAACTTTTTGTAGTGATTCCTAAAATAAGATAGCTACTGTTACTTTTATCTACAAAAAAGATGATTGTACACCCTTGAAATGTAATATCTTTAATATTTTCATCATCAAAATAGATAGATTTTTTATATTTTCTCTCTTTAGATTCCATATTTAAAATAATAGTATCAAGATAAGTTTTGAAATTTTTAGCTGACTTAATATCCTGTTTGGCAATCAGATTTAAAATATCTTTGAGCTGTTGTTCATAAAGTTTAGAAGTTAGTATTTTCATTATTTATGCTTCTCTTCAAACCAAGTATCTATATTTTTCATACTATCATAATAGGGTATAAACTCTTGATTTTCTTTTTGATAAGATAGTAATGAATCTTTTAAAAGTTCTTTATTTTCTTTAAAATTTTCCTCTATTACTATCACTTTATCTTTTGGTAGTGTCATCATAAAGGTTTCTATATAATCCTCTTCTATTTGAAGGTGTATTGTTATCAATTTTTTTCTTTACTATAAAAATAGTTAGTAGCCTCTACAAAACCATCAACACTACCACAATCAAATCTTTTACCTTCAAATTTATAGGCTAAGACTTTATCCTGTTTTGCTAAAGTTAAAAGAGCATCTGTTATCTGTATCTCTCCACCTTTACCAGGTTTAGTCTCTTTAATAACATCAAATATCTCAGGAATAAGAATATATCTTCCAATAATAGCAAGATTTGATGGAGCATCTTTAGGGTCTGGTTTCTCTACCATATCATTTACTCTATATAGATTATCTTCTATTAACTCTCCTGCAATTACACCATACTTATTTGTATGCTCTTTAGGTATCTCTTCTATTGCAACGATACAACAGTCTGGATATTTTTCATATAGTTTAGTCATCTGAGATAATACTGCTTCACCATCATTATCACACAAATCATCTGCTAAAATAACAGCAAAGGCTTCATCTCCGATAAGAGTTTGACCAGTTAAAATAGCATGTCCTAAACCTTTCATCTCTACTTGTCTAGTATATGAAAAAGTACAATTTTTAATGACATCTCTAATCTCTGTGAGATAATGCTCTTTTGCTGTACCCTTTATCTGATGTTCTAACTCATAAGAGATATCAAAATGATCCTCGATACTACGCTTTCCACGTCCCGTTACAATTGCCATAGTGTCCATATCCGCTTCAATAGCTTCTTCTACACCATACTGTAAAAGGGGTTTCGTTAAAACAGGTAACATCTCTTTAGGAATAGCTTTAGTTGCAGGAAGAAATCTTGTTCCATATCCTGCTGCTGGGAAAAGGCATTTTTTAATTGTATTCATATTTTTTTTAATTCCTAATTTTAATTTTATTCAGAAGCTCTTAGCTCTGCATAAAGAGAGATACAAGCTTCCACTGTTGCTCGTACAGGAACACGTCTTATAGAGAGATAAGTTACTTTTCCATCACTCGCTACTTTTTTCAAAACTGTTGCCTGAACCCAATAGTAACCACCATCTTTTCTCAGGTTTTTAACGGTTCCTGTCCAAAATCCTTTTGATTGAATATCATCCCATAAACCTTTAAAAGCGATACGTGGCATATCTGGATGACGAATTACATTATGAGGTTCACCAATCAATTCATCTTGAATATAACCAGCTATCTCATAAAAAATCTCATTTGCATATATAATAATACCTTTATCATCAGTTTCACTCAATATATATGAATCTGCTTCAAAAAACCACTCATCACTATTTGTATCCTTATAAATTGACATTATTTATCTCCCTTTTAATCTTTATAATATTTAGTAAAACCATTTATGTTTGACCCCATATTTAACAGAAGCATATCCGCTATTACTAAAGCAGCCATAGATTCACATACAACTGTTCCGCGTATCGCTACACAAGGGTCATGACGTCCTTTTAATGAAAAATCTATATCTTCATTTTTTTCATTTACAGTATGTTGCTCTTTAAAAATAGATGGAGTAGGTTTAAAATATACATTTAAAATTATATCTTCACCATTACTAATCCCACCAAGAATACCCCCTGCGTGATTTGACTCAAAACCATCATTACGAATCTCATCATTATTTTGAGAACCTAAAGTAGTAGCACTCAAAATTCCATCCCCTATCTCTACCGCTTTTACAGCATTTATACCCATCATAGCATCTGCTAAAACTGCATCAAGTTTATAATAAAGTGGTTGTCCTAATCCTTTAGGTGTTCCTTTAATTAAAACACGAGAAACACCACCAACAGAGTCATGTTCAGCTTTAGCTTGTAAGATAGCATCTTTTTGCTCTTGCTCTTTATCTATATCAAGTGCATAGATTAAACTCTCTTTTGCACCTTCATAATTAAAATTTTCAGCTTTAATACCATGAACTTCACTGATTCCACTTAAAATCTCTATATCAAGTGTATCTAACATAAGTTTTGCGATAGCACCAGCAGCAACTCTAGCCGCAGTTTCACGTGCAGATGAACGTCCACCACCACGATAATCTCTTAAACCATATTTATGAAAATAGGTAAAATCAGCATGACCTGGTCGAAATACATCTTTTATATTTGAATAATCACGAGATTTTTGATTTGTATTGTAAATAATCATAGCGATAGGAGTACCTGTACTTAAACCCTCAAAAACACCACTTAAAATTTCAACTTTATCAGCCTCTTTTCTAGCAGTTTCAAACTCTGTTTTTCCAGGTTTTCTACGGTCAAGTTCACTTTGAATATACTCTTCATCTATTTTAAGTCCAGCAGGAACACCATCCAATAAACAACCTAGTGCTGTTCCATGGGATTCACCAAAGGTGCTAAATCGTAATTTTTGTCCAAAACTATTCATTATTTTTCCTCTTTTAACAGATCAATCGCAACTTTTGCTGATTCTTGTTGTGCTATTTTTTTACTTTTACCAATAGCCCTTGAATACTCTTTACCCTCTATAAAAACAGCAACCTCAAACTCTTTAAGATGATCTGGTCCACGACTTGCAATCACTTTATACTCTGGTGTTATTCCAAATTGTGCTTGAGTCAACTCTTGTAATGTAGTTTTAAAATCTCTAAAAAGTGAATCAAGTGAAATATCTTCATGATTTTTTTCTATAAGTCTTATCGCTATTTTAGAAGCTACTTCTAAACCTGATTCTAAATATATAGCTCCTATTACCGCTTCAAATGCATTTGAAAGAAGGGATGATTTTTCACGTCCACCATTATTTTCTTCAGCATTTGAAAGATATATATATGAACCAAGATTAAGGTCTCGAGCAAGTTTATCAAATCCCGCTTCATTCACTAAAGATGCTCTGATTTTAGATAAATTTCCCTCATCTGATTTTGAAAATCTCTTATATAAGTATTCTCCAACAATAAGGTCTAAAATAGCATCACCTAAAAACTCTAAGCGCTCATTATCGTAGGGCTGTTTATAACTCTTATGTGTCAGCGCTTCGATAATAAGCTTCTCATCTTTAAATTTATAATGTAAGGCTTTCTCTAAAGCTTCAATATTTTTTTTCATTGTTCCCTCATTCTAAGTAGACTATTGAAAAGAGTTATTCTCTTGTCCAAAATCTCTATAATAATCTTTTGTCAAACTAAACTCTATATTTTGAGTATCTATATTATGACAATGACTACAACGATTAAATGCAAATGGATAATTTTGCTGACAACTGTTACACACATATTCAAAACTTAGTGTTACATTCACACTACTTTTCAGATTGATAAGTAGGTCAAATTCAAAAACTAAGCTTTCTTGTGCTGTTTCTAAATCACCTCTTGCACTATAGAGTTGAGTTAAAAAATCACTACTTGAAATTATATCAAAATCCAAATCTTTTTTATCAATACCCCATAAAATATCTACTAAAAGTTCACTCTTCGTAATATCAAAATTTTTCCAAGCCTGTTTGATATCTGTACGAAATAGAAACTCAAAAATCATATATGTCAAAATATGATTTTGTTTATAAATTTTCAATAATCCTTCTATTTTTATTTCAGCTGGTTTTTTTGTATCATGAATAATTGCTAAAGCTTGAAAATAGCTACTATCTTTAATAATATCTTCTTGTAACTCTTCAAGTGATTCTAAAACATCTAATGCAGATTTATAGTCTCTAAGATTTTCATATACTAAAAGAAGCTCTTGTAAAGCTTCTGGTGTTCGTGGAGTATTTTTTAAAATTTCTAAAAATATCTGTTTAGAACGTTCTAAAAAACCAGCTTTAAAGTAAGTTTTTCCTAGCAGTAGCATAATATTTCTTGATGCTAAAAGGTCTGAATTTTTCAAAAGTTCACTATAAATATCTATACTTTTTTCATAATCACCATTATTAAAATATGTATTTGCTAAAAGTAACCAAGACTGTTTGGAGAGTTCCCCATTACCAATAAATATATTGAGTTCATCTTGAGATGGAAGAGAATTAAACCCCTTTAAAAAATTATCTAAATCTTTTGAACTCTCTTGATATTTATAACGTCCCCACCAATAAGATAGGAATGTGATAACAAATACCAATACAAAAAAGACAATAATTCCAAATAATGGATCACGAAACTCTATAAAAAAACTATCCATTTAATTGTAAACCATAATGCCATAATCATTTTTAAGATTGTAAAAAGTTGAAGTAACATCAAACTCTAAATCTTTAATTTTACCAAGTTGAATAATAGAATTTTTTGAAACTATTATCCCATTTTCTCTAAAAAACTTTTTAATATTTACAAACTTTACATCTTCTACAAATTTATAATCAAACTCTTTATAAAGCTTCATCTTTTCATAAGAAAAAATATGTTCATTCACATGAAGCTGGTCTGAGGCAAATTTTATAGGAAGATAGCCTGACAAATCTGTAAGAGTTGATTCTATATATTCATGTTTTGAAGGAAGAGTCTTTTTTTGAATGAAAATATATTTATTATTTAATTTTATATTTGGTGTTTTTTTCCAATATTTATAGGCTGGATTTGATACACCAAGTTTTGATGATACTTCACGCCAGAGCCAAAAAGAGTTAAGTGTATTTGGAATATTAGACATTCTTTAGGACTCCTTTGATTAAAACTAATAAAATTATATAATTTTTTTCTTAAATGAGATACTTAAATTGGTACAAATACTAAAAAATAGTTACTAACTTGGTAATAATAAAGCCACCAATAACTAACCATACAAACATACCTAATGCTGTATAAACAGGTGCTAAACCAAGACCTTTAAACTTTGCAAATCGTGTTCCCATACCAAGAGCAGTCATAGCCATTGTAAGTAAAAAAGTGTCTATCTCATTTATAGTATTTACTATACCTTGTGGAACGATTTGAAGTGAATTAAACCCTGCCATAGCTATAAAATAAACTGCAAACCAAGGGATAACTAACTTTACTTTTTCTCCAACAGTTCCATTTTTTTTAGCTTCATAAGAGAGATACAAACCTAAAATAATAAGTAAAGGTGCAATCATAATAACTCTCGTCATCTTTACAATAACAGCAGAGTTAGCCATATCAGCAGGAGCACCTTGTATTGAAGCAGGAACAGCTACTACTTGAGCTACTTCATGAATAGTTCCACCGACATAGATACCAAACTGTTGAGGCGTCATGTGTAAAAATCCTGTTGCAGGTTCGATGATAGTTGCATACATTACAGGATATAAAAACATAGAGATAGTTCCAAAAAGAACAACCATAGAAACAGCAATAGCAGTCTTATGCTCCTCTGATTTTAAAACTGGTTCAGTTGCCAAAACTGCGGCAGCTCCACAAACAGAAGCACCTGATGCGGTAAGCATAGATGTATCTCTATCCATTTTAAAAACTTTATACCCTAAATATGTACCGATAATAAATGTTGAACTTAGCATAATCAAAGAAACTAAAAATCCATCCATTCCTACCTCTGCAATCTGTTGAAAAGTGATACGAAAACCATAAAAAACGATAGCAAAACGTAATATTTTTTTAGCAGAAAAAGTGATACCAGTTCCCCATTCTGATGGAACTTGATTGTGAAGTGTATTTGCATAAAAGATACCCATCACGATACCTATAACAAGAGGTGAAATACCTAATACTTGAATAAAATCAATAGTAGATAGCATAGTTGCAGCTAGTGCGAAAATAGCTACAAATATGATACCGTTTATTGTTCCTTTACGATTTTGAACTGAAAAAGCCATAATTTTCCTTTGAAATTAGTGATGGGGAATTATAGCTAAAGATTATAATAAGTTGCACTAGGATGATAAACAACCAAAGCACTAGTACTCTGCTCAGGATGAATCTGAAAAGTTTCACTCAACTCTATCCCAAACTCCTCAGGTTTTAACAAGTCAAACAATGGACGATTAGACTCTAAATCTGGACACGCTGCATACCCAAATGAGTATCTGCACCCCTCATATCTATTCATTCTTACATCGGATAAACTGTTTCCCTCATCTTCACTTGCTATATTAAGGTCTAATCGTATCTGTTTATGGGCTATCTCTGCTAACGCTTCGGCTAACTCAACGCCTAAACCGTGAAATTGATAATATTCTGTGTAGTTTCCTTTTGCATATATTTCACGCTCCACTTCACTTAGTTTTGCCCCTGCACTTACACAACTTAATGCTATTACATCATCTTTATCACTATGAAAAAAATCACTTAATGCTCTGTGTGGTTTTTTACTTTGTCGTGGGAAATTAAATGTTTGTGTTATCTCGCCATCTTCATAAATATTCAGTTTTGTGTCATCACTACGACATCTGTAATAGCCATAAATAATTGTTGGTTCAAATAGTTTCTCATCTATAAATCTTCTTTTTAACTCCTCATAAGCAGGAAGAATAATTGTATCTACTTGCTTTTGATATTCCTCTTTAGTTTTCCCTTTGGAGCTATAACCCCAACGAGATTTAAAAAGAATTTTATGATTTATCCACTCAAAAGCCATCTCTATCTGTTGCTCTGTTAGTTTTATCTCACGGCGTCCCCAAAATGGAGGTGTGGGTATTTTTACATCACGAGAGGGCATTTTTATCTCTTCAAAAGGGGGGATAACTATCTCTTTTTTCACTTTTACTACTTTCTCTTCTTTATCTTTCCCGTGTAAATCAGTATCAAAATTTCCAGCTTCAATACGACTCATAGCCGTAACCCCATCAAAAGCATCTTTACAATAAAAGATAGGTCCATCATAAAATGGGCGACAAAAATCATCTATAAATGTTCTTGTAAGCGCAGCACCACCTAAAAGAACAGGTATCGCTATCCCCTCTGCCTTGAGTGCTTTAAGATTTTCTTGCATCACTTGCGTTGATTTTACTAAAAGTCCACTCATTCCAAACGCGCTTATATGCCCATCTTTAGTAGCTTTTATAAAATCTTCTAACTCTACTTTTATACCAAGATTATTGACTTTAAAACCGTTATTTGAGAGGATAATATCTACAAGGTTTTTTCCAACGTCGTGAACGTCCCCTTTTACAGTTCCAAGGGCTAAAGTTGTATCTACTGCTTTTTCTATTTTAGGAAGATAGGGGTTTAAGTGGTCAACTGTTTTTTTCATAGTTTCAGCACTTTGAAGCACAAAAGGAAGTTGCATCTGTCCACTTCCGAAGAGTTCGCCTACTACTTTCATAGCATCTATTAAAATCTCATTTACAATTTTTTCAGGGGCGATTGTATGGCGTACCTTTTCTACTAAAGGTATCATTCTCTCTTTATCGCCGTCCATTAGAAGTTTTGCTATCTTCTTTTCATCGCTCATCGCTAAATATTCGGTATCATCAGCAGAGGTATCTATCGCCTCTTTTGTACTAAAATGTTCTATAAAAGTAAAAAGTGCTTCTCCATTTGGTTTGCGATTAAAAATCAAGTCATCACAGATTGTTTGGTCTTCTTTGGATATTTTATTGATAGGGATAATATGTTTTACGTTGATAATTACAGAAGTTAATCCTGCTTCTATACAGTGATGTAAAAACATAGAGTTTAAATAGGGACGTGCATCTTTATCAAGTCCAAAAGAGATATTTGAGAGTCCTAAAGTAGCACTTACTTCTGGGTGTTTTTTACGAAGAGCGCGAATAGCCTCAATAGTATTTATACCAGCATCCCAATACTCCTCATCTCCACTAGCAAGAGTAAAAGTAAGGACATCAAAGATTAAATCCTCTTTTTTGAGTTTATGGCGATTGGTTGCGAGGTCGATAATTCTATCGGCTACTTTGAGTTTATCTTCTACTGTTTTAGCCATTCCCACCTCATCAATAGTCAAACAAACTAAAGACGTTCCATATTTTTTGGCTAAAGAACAGACTTCATCAAATTTAGGCTCTCCATCTTCAAGATTTACAGAGTTTAAGATAGGTTTTCCACCAATATTTTTTAGAGCTGTTTCTAATCCACTTGTTTGTGTCGAATCGGGCATAAGAGGAAGTGCAATTTTTTGATTATACATTCCCATAACTTCATTCATATCTTTAGTTTCATCACGCCCTGCAAATCCAACATTAACATCTATGACGTGAGCACCTGCTCTTACTTGCTGTTGTGCTACACTTAACGTTCCCTCATAGTTTTCTGCTAAAAGAAGTTCTCTAAAGGCTTTTGAACCTGTTGCATTAGAACGCTCTCCCATTAGAAGAGGTGCAGGTTGCTGTTTGAGTTCTACGGTGTTAAAAAGTGAAGCTACTGAGTTAGGGTGAGAACCTGTTGCCTCTTTTGGAGTGATATTTTGAGTTGCATTTACTAATGCACGAATATGCTGAGGCGTTGTACCACAACAACCCCCTAAAAAACTTACTCCATCGTACTCTAAAAATTTACTTTGCTGAACCACAAATTCATCAGGACCCATCGGATAGTAAGTATATCCCCCACGGTTTTGAGGAAGTCCAGCATTTGAGTGAACGCTTATAGGTTTGCTCCATAACTCACTTAATGTTTTTACATGTTTTAAAACTTGAGCAGGTCCAGTCCCACAGTTAAAACCAAGACTTAAAATATCAAAAGGCTCTAAAATAGTTGCAATAGTCTCGGCATCTGTCCCAATAAGCATAGTTCCACTTAACTCAATAGTAACAGAAACCATAATAGGAATATCAACATTACGTTGTCTATTGGCTTCTTGAATAGCATGAAGTGCCGACTTTATCTGTAAAGGGTCTTGTGCTGTTTCGATGAGAAAAATATCAACACCACCATCTATTAATGCTAAACAGAACTCTGTATATCCCTCAAACATCTCATCATAAGTGATATGCCCTAAAGAGGGAAGTTTTGTCCCTGGACCTACTGAACCAAGCACAAAACGAGGGTGTTCAGGAGTGCTAAATTTTTCACACTCTTTTTTTACTAACTCTGTTCCAGCTTTAGTAAGTTCATAGGCACGGTGACCAATATCATACTCATCTAACACCCAAGAGAATGAACCAAATGTATTGGTTGTGATAAAATCTGCACCACTTGTTAAATAGGCTGAAAATATTTCACTTAAAACTTCAGGACACGTAACATTTAAGAGTTCATTACACCCCTCATTTCCTTCCCAAGCAGATTCAGGAATTTTATCATCACGCTGTTGAAGTTGTGTACCCATTGCACCATCTATGATGAGTGGACGCTTTTTGATTGTTTGGAGGATATATTGTTTTGTTGTCATATTATTAGCTTTTATGTTGGGATAATTTATAGGAATTTTAGCATAAAAAGTATTTGTGTTATAATGGTCTATATGAAAAATATATTAAAATTACTTCTGTTATTTATACTTTTAACTCTTATCGGATGCGGTGATTCGGATCAAGAAGAGAGTTCTTTACAAACCTCAACATTAAGCACTCAAGAGATGTTAGATAATGGTGACTATAATGGTGTCATCAACTCTACAGAAAATAGTGCTTATTCTAATGAAGATTATTTGAATTTAGCTACTGCTTATTTAGGTCTTTCAGGTTTAACTATTAAAAATATTATTAGAGAGATTTATCTTCTTGACAATGACAATGAAAACTCATTTATAGAACTTACAAGTGCTATCACTCAAAGTACAAAAAGTTGTAAAACTCCTCTTGAAAATTTTGATAAATCTACACAATACTATATGAAAATTATGGGAGATAGATGTTCTCAATATGCAACATACAGATTAACTGACAGCGAAAAAGAGATATGTTTAAGCCAAGGACTTTCTCAAATTATGCAGAGTGTTACAGCAATTAACTATCTTACAGGAGATATAGCAAATCTCTTAAAAGAGAACTCTAAAGATAGTAAACTTATAGCATCCTCATGTGCTATGCAATATGCTTTTAATGGTGTCTCAGAGTGTCCAAAACCTATAAAAAAAGAACCTCTCTTTTTTATAGAAACAGAAAAAATATATGATAGAATAGTTGTATATGCAGAGAAAGAAGAGTTCCAATTTCTTTTAGCAGATTCACCTTTTGTCAATAATGTAAAAGAGGTAATTATGACAAATGGCTACTGTACCTTAGATGATTTTTCAACTAGAATTTACGATAAAAGCTCTCCAAAATACAACTCTTCAACATACTATCCATGTCCTGTAAATTTAACTGTCGATGATATTTTAGTTGATTCATTTAATGCTGGTGTTGGAGCTGTAATTGTTGGAGCAAATACAGATACAGAACTTATAGAGAGTGTTAGCAAATTCAAAGATGAAATTTTAAATGATACGCATAGTAGAGATAGTGATGTAAAAATAGAAAATATTGTTAATTATCTATATAAATATGCTAATTAGATAGTATCTGTTATAATTAAATAAATTTAAATACAAGGAATATAATATGATTAATAAACTATTAATAAGTTCATTAATGACAATAGCTATAATTTTTAGTGCTTGTGATGGAGATAGTGAAGGTGAATCTCGTTTAGAAACTCAAGTTATGTTAGATAATGCTGATTATGAGGGTGTTATCTCTAAACTAGCAAAGAGTGCAAATGTTAGCGATGAAGAAAACTTAGCACTTGGTGCTGCTTATATGGGTAGAGCAGGATTAAGTCTTTCAGATTTGGTAAAAGTTATTGGAGATAGTAATGATGAAGAAAATGCTTTTGGAGCTTTTATTAGTAGTATAGAAGAGGCTACAAAAGAGAGTAAAACACCTTTAGCAGATTTACAAAATGCAACAGCATCTTATGATAATGTAGTAGGGAATAAATGTAATGATAATAATATATCTGACTCACAAAAAGACCTTTGTATATTTAAAGGATTGAGTCAAGTAATGAGTACAGCTACTACTTTTAGTTATATCGCAGATGATATTGGTTTAGTTTTTGATAATGAAGGAACAGATGATAAATTAACAGCATCTACTTGTGCTATGGAATATGCCCTTAATTTAGAAAATGATTGTCAAATAAAAGTATTAGATGACAATTTAACATTTGCAAGTAAACTTTCTTATAAAAAAATAGAAGTTACAACAAATGGAAAACCTTTTGAATATCTTTTAACTGATACATCTACGGTTATTACAAAAGGGTATTGTTCACTAGAAGATTTTTCAACAAGAGAAGATAATACAACTAATTCAGATTATCATATCTGTCCAGTAAATGAAGATCCTAATACAAAAGAACTAACAACAGGTGCAATACTTGCAGATGCACTTAATAATGGTGTTGATGCAATTAGTGGTGCAGCAAATGATGATGATATGCAAGATGATATTAATGAATTTAAAAAGGAAGTTTTAGCAAGTTCGGGTAAATCTTCAAATGAAACTATTACAGAACAAGATATTGTTAATTATCTTAATGAACAAAACAACTAAGAGGATATAAAGATGAAAAAAGTAATAACATTAGGTTTATTAGGTGCAACAACTTCACTTATGGCTATGTATGCTGAACAGGCTTATCTCTATAAAGACCCTCGTATTATGGGAATGGGTGGGGCAAATATTGCTGTTGGTAGTTACTCAACATCAGTTTTTTCAAACCCAGCAGGACTTACAAATATCAATAAAGAGCATGGTTTTGTTGTAGATATACTTAGTTTAGGTGTGTCTGCTTCCTCTGAAATTCAAAATTTTGCAGATGATTTAGATACTGCTAGTGATGCAGAAGATGAAACTGAAGCTATGGCAGATGTATTGGCTAAGTATTCTGGAGAGCATTTTCATTTTGGTATAGATAACTATATGTCTATCTCTAAAAATTCAGATATGTTCGCTTGGAGTATAGGTCTTTTAGCAGCTTCAGATATAAATATTATGGCTCATGGAAATGGGAGTTCAAATGGTGAGTTATTAGAAACAACATCAAGAGCTTATGGTGGTGTTGTCGTAGGTATTGCGAAACCCTATGATACGGAGATAGGGAGACTTGATATTGGTATGAGTTTTAAATATATATCTCAACAATCTTATGAAGGTACACTTGGAATATCTGAACTTATAACAGATGATGATGAAGAGATTTCAGATAAATTTCAAGATAGATATGAAGAAAAATCTTCAGGATATGGCATAGATATAGGTGCAATTTATAAACCATTTAATGACAATTTTTGGCATCCAGCTATCGCATTTAGTATCTTAAATATTGGTTCATTAGAGATGGATGATAACTATGGTGGTCAGCCAATGACTGTTAATATCGGTGCTTCTATCTCTCCTGAAGTTTCCTATATTAGTAAATTTGTTTTTGCTGTTGATTATGTAGATATTTTAGGTGCTAATCAACTTCGTGTATATGATTACAATGAAAATGATGATGTAATATATAAAGATTATGATTCATCAAGTTTTATGAAAAATTTACGTATTGGTACAAGTATAGGTCTTTTAGATACTATGTGGTTATCTACAACTTTAAATTTAGGTCTCTATCAAAGTGCGTATACAGCAGGGGTTGATTTAGATTTTACAATTATTAAACTCAATTTTGCAACATATCAAGAAGAGATTGGTGATGCTACTACCTCTATTACTGATAGAAGATATATCGCTAGAATAGGTATAGGTTGGTAATGATTTTTAAATATGACGGTTTAAGTATGAAACCCATTGACTTAAACCGTCACTTTTTGTATAATGACGATGAAAATCACTAACAAGAGAGGTTTAATCGTTAAATGATAGTTGCTTATATACGTCCAGATAAATATTTTGATGCAGCACACGACCAAATCCAGTTGATAAACTCGTATGCTATGTCAAAAAATATTGTAATCGATGATGAGTTTATCGATCAAACTTCTCAAAATAAACGTCTCTCTAATCGTTCACATGTAACAGATTACTTTCAAAATCATCAAAGTTCAACACTTTTAGTCTATGATATTTGGGTACTGAGTACAAATATGGAAGATTTAATTCAAATGTTCTCTTGCCTTTTTAAAAATAACTTTAGTATCCATTTGATAAAACAATCTGTAATTATTTCAAAACAAAGTAGTGTAATGCTTGTTCTTGGTTTAATTGACCAACTACGCCAACAGATGCAAAATGAATCTAAAAAAGTTATAGGAAGACCTAAAGGGAGTCGCTCTAACTCTAAGTTCGATAAATATATGAATAAAATTCTTCAGTTTATCAAAGAGAAAAGGAGTGTAAGTGAGATGGCACGTCTTTTAGATGTGAGTCGAAGTTCATTAAAAGATTATATAGAGTCACGTGAATTAAAACAAGTAGCATTTGGTTCACTTTTAGTAAAATCACAAGAAGAGGCTGAAAAGCAGGTACTTAGTACAATTAGCTGTCCAGCATAAAAAAATATTGGAGTATAAAATGAGTGGAAAAACAAAAGGTATAGAGATACCTACACCGTGGAGAATTAAACGTTATTATGCGTATGTATTTGCAACGATTATTGCATTGGTATTACCATGGATAACAATAGAGGGAAATCACTTTTTTCTACTAAGTTTTGATAAACTAAAACTACACCTTGCCTTTGTTCAGTATGATATGCAAGAGCTTTATTTGATGCCTTTCTTGTTAATGCTAATGTTCTTAGGAATATTTGGTATGACTGTTATGGGTGGTCGTGTGTTTTGTGGGTGGATTTGTCCTCAGACTGTTTTTCGTGTTATTTATCGTGATTTAATTGAGACTAAAATTTTAGGTCTTAGAGGTCGTATTAAAAATAAACAGAAAGAACCTGATATGTCTAAGACAGAAAACAAGGTTAAAAAAGCTATTGCTATTTTTATGTGGAGTATTTTAGCTCTTATTGCAGGTGCTGACTTTTTATGGTTCTTTGTTCCACCAGAAGATTTTTTTACATATTTAACAGATTTCAGTAATCATTGGACTCTATTTGGTACAGTTCTTGGTATTGCTGCATTTTTAATTTATGATATTGTATTTATGAAAGAGAATTTTTGTATCTATGTATGTCCCTATTCACGTGTTCAATCAGTTTTATATGATGAGCATACAATTATGGCACTTTATAATGAGCATAGAGGTGGTAAAATTTATGATGGTCACGATAAACAATACTCAAAACAAAAAGATATAGTATCGGCTCAACCTAATGCTGAATGTACAGCGTGTGAGTCTTGTGTAACAGTATGTCCTACAGGAATAGATATTCGTCAAGGTCTTCAACTAGAGTGTATCAACTGTTTAGAGTGTGTTGATGCTTGTACAACTGTTATGGGTAAACTTGGTAAAGAGTCTTTAGTAACTTGGTCAAGTGATTATGAAATAGTAGAACAAAAAGGTAAAACTCAATATTTCCGTGGAAAAGTTTTAGCATATATTGCACTACTTGTAGGTCTTATGGTTATTCTTGGAGTAATGGGAAGTACAAAAGAGAATATGCTTTTAAATATCAATAAAGAGACTCGTCTTTACTCTACAAAACTATTACCAGATGGTAAAGTAAGAGTTGATAATGCCTATGAATTCCTACTTCAAAATACTCAAAATGAGAAGATGAAATTTTACTTTGAAGTTATCCCTCCAAAAGGTATGGAAGGTAAAATTATTATTGCTAAACCAACAAGAGAGTTTACAGCCGTTCCAAATATAAAAAAGAAAAAGATTGTTGTTCTTCGTACAACAGAAGTTCTTGCTGATGATAACAGTAAAGATACTATTATCCCTATCACTATTAGAGCTTATGCTATTAGTCATGAAGATAAAATCGTAGTATTTAGACAATCTACATTTATTTTTCCTAAAGCTAATATTTTAAAACAAGCTAAGTAGTTTTAACTTTTAGAGGAGTATCTCTTCTCCTCTTAAAGCTTCTTCATCTATAAGAGTTTTTATCTCTTTAGATACTATTAAATCGATAGGTTTATAAAGTAGCTCTTCTAGTTTTGCTTTTGTAAGTAATCTTTTATATGTAGTATCTTCTTGAGTTTTTTGTAAAATATAGAGGTCAATATCTCCCCCTTTTTTAGAATCATCTAAACGACTTCCAAATAGAAATATTTTTATTTGAGTTCCAAAATATTTATAGATTGTTCTTTGAATAATCTGTTTTTCATTGTCTGTTAATCTCACTATTTTAGCTTTTTAATTTTAAGATATTGAGTTTCTAATTTTGTTGAAATAGAGATAAGAGTATCACTATGAATTATAATAAAATTGATACTTTGAGCTATCTTTGCATAATCTGGATAATCATGAGCAAGTTCATTTCGGATACCTCTAAAAACACTCCACATATCTAAATCTAAGATATTTTCTTTCTCTAAAACTTTAATAACCTCTAAAAAGTTAATATCAGAAACAGGATACTCCTCATATTGTAAGAATGTTTTAAATATTTTTTGTCCTAACCAATCTTGTAGTTTTGCAAACCGAAATACTAAACTATCAAGTGCAAAAAAGAGTATATCATCCTCTATTTTTTCTTTAAAATCACTCTCTAAAGGGTAGTACGGTCTAACATATTTGAGTGCTTTTTTTATCATTACTATATGATTATTAGCTGTTTCAAAATAGCTTTGTAGTTTTTGTGATATGTCCATATCTTTCCTATTTAAAATATATTTGAATTATTATAGCACAACTCTATATAAGACTATTCCCCCCTTAACACACCTCTAAACCCACATAAGATATAATTTCCCACTTTATAAATGGAGTTCATAATGAGCCAAATTAGTTACAAAGATGCTGGTGTTGATATAGACGCTGGTAATAGTTTCGTTGAAAATATCAAACCTCTTGTTAAATCTACTAAAATACCAGGTGTATTAGGTGGTATCGGTTCTTTTGCAGGTGCATTTGAACTTCCTACTGGTTTTAAAGAGCCTGTAATGTTAGCTGCTACTGATGGAGTGGGTACTAAACTTAAACTTGCTATCGATAGTGGTATTCACAACACTGTTGGTATTGACCTAGTTGCTATGTGTGTAAATGACCTTTTATGTAACTTTGGAACACCATCTTTTTTCCTAGATTACTATGCTACGGGTAAACTTGATGTAAACATTGCTACAAATGTAGTTGCAGGTATCGCTGAGGGTTGTATTCAGAGTGAGTGTGCTTTGATAGGTGGGGAAACTGCTGAGATGCCAGGTATGTACTCTGAAGATGATTACGATTTAGCTGGTTTTGCCGTAGGTGTTGCTGAAAAATCTGAGATGGATAGAGTTTCTTTAGTTCGTGCTGGTCATAAACTGATAGCACTTCCAAGTTCAGGTCTTCACTCTAACGGTTTTTCTCTTGCTAGAAAAGTTCTATTTGATAAGATGGAGATGAAATTTGAAGATGATTTTAATGGTAAGCCATTAATTGAAACTCTTTTAACTCCTACAAATATCTATGTAAAAACTTTTAAAGCACTTAGAAATGAGATAGTAGCGATGGCACATATTACAGGGGGTGGAATTGTTGAAAACTTACCACGTGTTCTTCCTGAAAATTTGATGGCTGAAGTAAAAGAGGATTCTGTAAGAGTTCTTCCTATTTTTGAATTAATGGCTCCTCATGTTGATAGAGCAGAGATGTTTAGAGCATTTAATATGGGTGTTGGAATGATACTTGTAGTTGAAGATGCAAATGTTGAAAAAGTTTTAGCTGATGCTGAGGGTTCTTATCTGATTGGTGAGATTAAAGAGGGTAAACGCGAAGCAGTTATGGTTTAAAAGTTTAATTTAAAGTGGCAGAGGTGTTGGAAGCACCTCATAAGACCACATATCAACAAAAGGAGAAACTTATGACGAAGTTTCAACTTAAAATTAACTTTGTAATCGGAAAATTCAAAGTTAGTTTTAGTGTGCAAAAGCGATAAAGCCTTTGTACCTTGTTGAGATTATATCTTAAATAGTTTTAATTAAAAATTATATACTAAATCAAAACTTACACTTGTTTGACTATGTGTTGTTTTACTTTTTTGACCTAAAAAGTTATCATAATTTATTTCTGTTTCTGGTGCATAAACTACTGCTGTTGCAAGTGACGTCTGTTCATCTATTCTAAAACATCCACCAACTGTATAATGAGATTCTACTATAGCTGGGAAACCTAAAGTATTAAATGTATTTACTACACCAGCTGAAAGACCTGCACTATTTATATTTGTTTCTTGATTTTGAGTATTAACTGTTCTCTTTTGTTCACTAATTGGACTACTTGCATAGTTATATCCTAAACGTAAACCTATACCGTCCATCTTATACTCATAGCCTAAAGCAAATACATTTTGGTTTTCCCAATTAAAATCTTGATAGCCTTTAGCATCTTCCCACTTTATCTGTTTAAAATCAAATGCAAATGTATTTTTAGCATACACATAACTAAAACCGATACCTATCTCTGCTGGTGTTGATAAAATATCATTTTTATAATCTACACCCATTTCTCCAATAGCTGATGTTAAAACACCTTTATAAAACATATCAATTTGTGATTTATACATTGCACCAATAGTAAAACCTTCTACTTGATAGGCTACACCTAAGTTAAAACCAAATTTAAGGTCTTGGGCTAAACCTGAACCAACATTTTTATCTTGAGGAGTTTGTGGAGGTAATTCTCCAGTTTTACCCATATACATAGCAGATTGAAGAGCAGAAGACATTTTATAATTAATATCTAAAGAACCATATTGAAGTACAGGTGTAATACCAACACTCAAGTTATCTATTTTATATGCTAAAGGAAGAGCAAACTGCATAAGTTGCAAGTTTGTAACCATCTCCATTTGACCTGGATTTTTACTACCACGGTAATCAACACCCATACCAGCAGTTCCCCAAATACCTATACCCATATAAAAGTTTTCACCCATTTTACTAGCGATAGAAACCTCAGGAATAGCATTTAAGTCAGCGGCACTTTCTCCTCTTCCTGATTCATTCCCAAAATTTGGAGCAGAAACTGTTCTACCTCGTGAAAAATCTAAATTAATACCATTAGTATTAGAAACATCAGGCATAAAAAACATACCACCAAAAGAGACTTCTGTTGCTTTTATTGAAGTAATTAAAGCAACATTAGCAAGAATAGATTCTGCACCATGAATAACACCAATGCCAGTACCCCCCATAGCTCGTGCTTTTGCACCAGTAGCTATTAAAACTGAACCATTAGTTGCAAATGCTGATGTTGAACCTAATGCTACTACAGCTACTACAGCTAATTTAATTGTTTTTTTCATATTGTATCCCTTTAAGAAGAAGAAGAATTATTATTATTATTATTATTATTATTTATAATATATTTATAATTTTTAGTAAAAAAATTATAAAAGATTATATGTTAATAACATCTTAAAGTGATATAAAAAAGACATTTTAAGAACAAGATGTATCATTTAATTAAAAAATAACTAAAAATGTTAATTTTTATAAAACCATTTTAATATTTTGATGTGCTTTAAAAGCTTCATATATAAAATTACGCTCTTCATCACTTATGATAACTAATTCAAGATTCATACTTACATACTTACCTGTTTTACTATTGTTTGAGTGTTTTAAAGAGTGGTCTCTTTTTATAATTACATCATAAATAGCTTTTTTAATAGCCTCTTTTTCATGACCTATAAGTTTATATGTCCATGCACTTGGGTACTCTATAACTACTTTATCTTTTCTATCGTTTAAAATCTCCATTTATCCCTCCTGACTTTTCTTCTAGCTGAACACGATGAATTACCATCCCTTTATCTATCGCTTTTACCATATCATATATAGTTAAAAGACCTATACTTGTTCCTGTTAATGCTTCCATCTCTACTCCTGTTTGACCTGTTAGCTTTGTAGTTACTCTCAATTTAAAACCTGGTAAATCAGGAAGTTCATCAATATCACAGTTGATACCACTAAGGTTTAAAGGATGACACATAGGGATAAGTGTACTTGTCTGTTTTACACCCATAATAGCAGCTATAACAGCAGTTTGAAGCACTGGACCTTTTTTGTTTTGCTCTTTAGTAATATTATCATAAGCCTCTTGACTCATCTCTATCATTCCACTTGCTACAGCAACTCTTGTTGTTTGATTTTTATCTGAAACATCAACCATTTTTGGTCTTTGGTTTTCATCTAAGTGTGTTAAGTTCATTGTAAATTCTTTAATTTGGATTTTTGTTATTATAGCAAAGAGCTGTTAAATATATTAATTTATATAAGCATCATATTCTTACGCCAATATCCACGACCACCTTTAAGAGAAAGACAATGATAATCTGGAAATTTTTTTTTATACTCTTTAAGTCTATCTAAAGAGGCATTACCACTATCACAATAAAATACAAAGACTGTACCTTTTGGATATTTTTGAAGCTCAAAGGGATTATATAAAACTGTTTTTGCTTTTTCGATAGGAGAGTTGATAGTATCTACTAGAACTATCTCTACTCCCTCTTTTTCTAATATTCTTCTGTTTTCCAGAAGCTCTTTTTGAGTCCATTCATTTGGATAATTCATTTTTTAAAACTTGTAGTTAGCCACAAGTCGTGTTGTTGAAACTTCTACATCACTCTGTTTTTTAGCAAGTTCTGTTGCTCTTGCATAGATATACTGTAAACGTACAACAAAATCAGATATATTTTTTCCAACTCCAATAGCATAGGTTCTATCAAACTCCATTGCATGATGCTGTATTTTTGAGCCATCGTCCATTATTGCAAAAGTTCTTTTACCTAGATAAAGAGCTGAACCAAAATGATAGCCACTATGATGAAGATGAAATTTAAAACCTGCTGTTAAATAACTATCTTGTGCATTAGCTGTAAATCCATTTTTATTTTCTTCATCAATATCTATATACTTTATAATAGATGTTAATTTTACTTTCACACCTTTTACCTTTGTTTTATAATCAATTTTTAAATCACTTTGATAGGTATCAAAATCTTCATAATCGGTATAAAACTGTGTAAAATTAGCAACTAATCCCTCTTTATGATATGTTAAACCTGCACCATACGTTTGACCACCATCAGTTATCGCTATATTGTCATTTAAAATATTTATATAATTAAAATTGATTTCAAAACTATCATTAAACTTATAAACATATTTTAAAAATAGTTTTTCCGTTTGTAAATCTTCTTGTAAAGGAGGTTGTTTTGTCGCGGTATCCCCTTTTTCATATATAAGTTTATAAGCTGAATGATTATAGTGAATATCTGCACCAACTCCATATACAATTGCATCTTGTTTTTGAATAGAGTTAGTAAAGTTTTTAGTTTCATAATATGTTGAAACACTCGAATGAATAGTTTGTGAAAAAAGCTGTGAAGATAAAGCTATAAATAGTAAGAATAAATAGTACATAGTTCCCTTTAGAAAAGTAAGATAATATCTTGTATTTTATCATAAAAATTTATATACAATAAGTAATAACTCCTTTTTAATAGCTTTTTCATCCAAAAAAATTATATCAGATTGTGTTAAAATATGATTAACAAATAATCTTCAAAAGGTTGAAAATGATACTAAGTATAGAGAGTAGCTGTGACGATAGTGCAATATCTATCACAGAGATAACTACAAATAAGCTCCTTTTTCATAAAAAAATATCTCAAGAGTTAGAACACTCCGTATATGGTGGAGTAGTTCCAGAACTTGCAGCTCGTTTACATGCGGAAGCTTTGCCTAAAATATTAGAACAGTGTGAACCCTATTTTAAAGATTTAAAAGCAGTTGCAGTAACATCAACTCCGGGTTTAGCCGTTACTCTTATAGAAGGGATAACTATGGCTAAAGCTATCTCTATCGCTTTAGATATTCCTATTATCGGAGTGAATCATCTTATTGGTCATATTTACTCTCTTTTTATAGAAAAAGAAACTATCTTTCCTTTAACTGTTCTTCTTGTTTCTGGTGGGCATACACAAGTAATGGAAGTAAAGAGTTTAACAGAGATAAAAACTATTGCCAAAAGTATGGATGATAGTTTTGGAGAGAGTTTTGATAAAGTAGCAAAAATGATGGGTTTGGGTTATCCTGGGGGTCCAGTTATTCAAGAGTTAGCAAAAGATGGGAATAGACTAGCTCATAATTTTACAGTACCTCTTCATCAATCTCCTCTTATAGCTTTTAGTTATTCAGGTCTTAAAAATGCTGTAAGACTTGCTATTTTAGATGAAAATAAGAAAGAAAATCCAAACTATAAAGATATAGCTGCATCATTTGAGCATATCGCTACAAAACATCTTACTATGAAACTTAAAAAGTATTTTAAAACTGTGAAACCTTCTACTTTTGCTATCGTAGGTGGAGCGAGTGCAAATCTTTACCTACGTGGACAGATAGAGGAGCTTTTAAAACCTCATAAAGCTAATCTACTTCTTAGTGAACTCCGATACTGTTCTGATAATGCAGCTATGATAGGACGAGTAGCTGTGGATATGTATAAACAAAAGCTTTTTACAACTTTAGAGGAGTTAGATGCAACTCCTAGAAGTCAGTTATAATCTTAAAGTTTACTTACGAGAAAACTGTTTTTTTTTACATAAGAGTATAATTATTGGATTTGAATATACTTCCGACAACAAAACGCAATAAGCGTTAAAAAAATAAAAATTTTAAGGAATTAAAAATGGCAACAACTAAATTCAAAGGTACAGACGTAGAATTATTAGGAACAGAAGTAAATGTTGGAGACAAAGCACCAGCAATTACTGTTGTAAACTCAGACGGTTTAGGTGACGTTGTAGTTGGTGGAGCTACTGGGAAAAAACAACTTATTATCGTTGTTCCTTCTTTAGATACTGGTGTATGTGCTACTGAAACTCGTAACTTTAATGCTAAAGTTGCTGGTCTTAATGACGTAACTGCAACTATCGTTTCTTTAGATTTACCATTTGCATCTAGTCGTTTTTGTTCAGCTGAAGGTATTGATAAATTAACTGTTACTTCTGATTTCAGAAACAAAGATTTCGCAAATGCTTATGGTGTTTTACTTGGTGGTTCTGTTCTTGCAGGTGTTACTTGTAGAGCAATTTTCGTAGTTGATGCTGATGGTACTGTTTCTTACAAACAAATCGTTCCAGAAATTACTGAAGAACCAGATTATGATGCTGCTATCGCTGCAGTTAGTTAATCACTAACTTTTAAAATTTTCTCCTTTATTAGGGTTTTTACCCTAATAATAAATTTCTCTAAAACCTCCCAATAATTCAAGCCAATAATACAAAGACTCTGATATAATTAATTATGAAAAAATTTATATTAATAGTTATAACTATACTTACTCTCTCATCAACTACTTATGCAGATTTACTCAATATCGGTGCAGGTATCGGTTCATGGAGTCAAACACCAGAAGGCTTTATGGAGTATAAAGATACTGCAAATGATTCATCAGGACGAGATACATCTCAAGAAAATACTATTACTAATATCTATACATGGTTCTATATAAAACACTATTTTCCCTATGTTCCAAATATTAGAATGGAATACAGTTCAATAGAAAGTGATGGTCAAGGTTCGGGAACACTTACAGGCTTTGAGATTCCTATCGGTTCTAATTTTCCAACAACTTTAGAGATGAATCAATTTGAAATTATTCCCTATTATAATCTTTTAGATGATAGTTTTTTTATCAATGTTGATATAGGTCTAGCTATTAAATTTATAGATTATCAAGCAACTGGAAGACTAGAGATAAATACAGGTGGTATGTTATCTTTAGGAAATGAAGTTTACAATGAAAAAGGAGATTTTATAGCACCACTTCCCTATCTAAGAGTAAGAACTCAACTTCCCTTTAATATAGGAGCAGAAACAACTCTAAAATATGGAGCATTAGATGGTTCATCCTTTACAGACTTAATAATGAAGATTGACTATACACTTGATTTTTTTCCTATTATTAAACCAGGTTTTGAGTTAGGATATAAGCTAGTTGATTTAGATGCTGAAGTAGAAGATGGCGATACTACCTCTATTATAAAATTAACATTTTCAGGTATTTTTATAGGTCTCTTAATAGATTTCTAATATAATCTCTTTTAATTAAATATGGAGAGATAATATGAAAAAGATATTAACAACATTAGTAACTCTAACTGTTTTAGCAACGACTTTAAGTGCTGATTTTATAAGAGTAGAAGCTGGTGCAGGTGTGTGGGGACAAACTAAAGATAAAGGTTATGTTTATATTAAAGATAATGATTCTGAAGTAGAAGCTGAATACGTTTCCAATAAAGATGATGAAATAGGTATTTATGCTTGGGCTTATATTAAACATTTTGTTCCATTCATTCCAAATTTAAGACTTGAATATTCTGAAATTACAGATAATGGTAAATCTAATGGTTCTTTTTATGGAACACTTGATATTGATAATGTTCAAACAGATATTGATATAAAACAATTTGAATTCATTCCCTATTATAATATCTTAGATAATACATTTTGGATTACTTTAGATTTAGGTTTAGATTTAAAAATTTTAGATATTGATTATTATACTCATCTTAGTAAAGAAAAAATTAAAGCTCAAACTGCCATGGGAAGTATTCCTATAGGAAATCTTCTTCCTGATTATAGTGATAGTATTCAACTTCCTGTTCCTATGCTTTATGGAAGAGCAAGAGCCGAACTACCTATTTCTAATTTAGGAGCAGAGATAGTTATAAAATATATTTCTATAAGTGATATGGGTGACCTAAAAAAAATAGATATTTCAGATATTAATATTAAAGTTGATTATACATTTGAAATTACTCCATTTATTCAACCAGGTTTTGAAATTGGATATAGACAATTTATTATTGATACAGAAGTTAGTGGGGATACAGAGATGATTACTGATTTTCAATTTTCAGGTGTTTATGCTGGTTTAATGGTACGTTTTTAATAGATGAACTATTTCGCAAAAAGAATTATCCCCTGTCTTGATGTTAAAGATGGTCGTGTTGTTAAAGGTGTAAATTTCGTTGGTCTTAAAGATGCTGGAGACCCTGTTGAAGTTGCACGTAGATATAACGAAGAGGGTGCTGATGAGCTTACATTTTTAGATATTACTGCTTCAGCTGATAATCGTGATACTATCGTAGATATAGTGGCTCAAGTAGCTCGTGAGATATTTATCCCTCTTACTGTTGGTGGTGGGATTCGTAAACTTGAAGATATTTATGGACTTTTAAATGTTGGTTGTGACAAAGTAAGCTTAAACTCAGCAGCTATCAAACGTCCAGAGCTTATAAATGAAAGCTCAAAACGTTTCGGTTCTCAATGTATTGTAACTGCGATAGATGTAAAAAGAACAGATAATGGTTCTTATCATGTTTTTTTAAATGGTGGACGTGTTGATACTGGTCTTGATGCAGTAGAATGGGCAAAGGAAGTAGTTGATAGAGGTGCTGGGGAGATACTTCTTACATCTATGGACGCCGATGGCACAAAAGCTGGATTTGAACTCAATATCACGGAACAAATCTCTAAGGCTGTGAATGTTCCCGTAATCGCAAGTGGTGGTGCTGGAACTATGGAGCATATCAAAGAAGCCTTTGAGTGTGGAGCTGATGCGGCTCTTGCTGCTAGTATTTTTCATTATAAAGAGATAGATATTATGGATTTAAAACATTATCTTCATAATGAAAATATCCCTGTAAGATTATAAGATGATAATCTGTGCAGGAAATAATGAAACCTTTCCATTCGCTCAACCAACAGGTGTAGGACTTATAGAAACATCTATGAATTTAACACGACTTTGTATGTTTGATAAACCAGAATTTTTACTCTTTATAGGAACAGCTGGAACGTATGGAGATGCTAAAATATTTGATATTATCGAATCTAAAACTGCTTCAAATATAGAGTTAGCATTTTTAAATAACGATGCTTATACACCACTAGATAATGTAGTATCAACTAATGAAACTAATAAAAAAGATATAGTTGTAAACTCCTCTAACTATATATCTACAAATAAAGAACTCACTAAAAACTTTTTAAAATTTGGTGTAGGTATCGAAAATATGGAGTTTTTCGCTGTTTTAAAGATAGCACAAGAGTTTGATATACCAGCTGGTGGAGTTTTTTGTGTGACTAACAATACTGATAAAAATGCTCATGAAGATTTTTTGAAGAATCACGATAAGGCTAAAGAGATTTTAACGGCTCATGTGACAAAACGGATTAAGGAACTTACAACAAAATGAATACTATGAAACCATCACTAATGGACTACACTCAAAAAGAGCTTATGGAGATGATAAAACCATCATTTCGTGTTAAACAGATATTTAATTGGATGTATCATCATTATGCTGAAAATTTTGATGAGATGAAGAATATTCCTAAATCTATGAAAGAAGAACTCTCTGAAAAATTTGTAGTTAATCCTTTGAGTATCGTAAATAAAGAGGAATCAAGTGATGGGACTATCAAATATCTTTTGGCAATGCAAGATGGTAAAACTATGGAAGCTGTTTGGTTAAAAATGAAAGATGCTGAGATAGATTGTGAGGGGGAAACTGTTCACGAAGCACGTTACACTATCTGTGTTTCAACTCAAGTGGGTTGTAAAGTAGGATGTTCTTTTTGTTTAACTGCAAAAGGTGGTTTTACAAGAGATTTAACTGCTGGAGAGATAGTTGCACAAGTGGTAACTCTTAAACGAGATAATGAACACAAGCGTAACCGTAAAATAAATATCGTCTATATGGGTATGGGTGAACCTCTTGATAATCTTAATAATGTAGCACAAGCTATTAAAATTTTCAAAGAAGATGAGGGTTTATGTATCGGTGGAAAACGTCAAACAGTTTCAACAAGTGGTTTAAGTACAAAGATAGATAAACTTGGAGAGATGGATTTAGGTGTACATATCGCTATCTCACTTCACGCCGTTGATGATGAGCTAAGAACAGAACTTATACCGATGAATAAAGCACACAATATTAACTCTATCATAGAAGCAGTAAAACGTTTTCCTATCGACACACGTAAGCGTGTTATGTTTGAGTATTTAGTTATTAAAGATAAAAATGATGATTTAGGAAGTGCTAAAAAACTTGTGAAACTTCTTCACGGTATTAAAGCAAAAGTAAATCTTATCTTTTTTAATCCTTATGAGGGAACAGAGTATAAAAGACCTACGAGAGCAGATATGGTAGCATTTCAGGAGTATCTGATTAATCATGGACTTTTATGTACTATTCGTGATTCTAAAGGGATAGATATTAGTGCTGCTTGTGGACAACTTAAAGAGAAAGTTGAAGGAGAGATTTAAATGACGACATTAGATATGTTTGAGTTGGGATTTGTTGTGATTGTTTTTGTTGGTGGATTGGTTGGTTTTTTTGTTGCGGCTACTAAAGAGGATTGAGAAATGCAAGCAGTCTCTAAAGAAGAACAAAATTATTATGAAAAGTTAGTTCAGAATATGAGTGAAGATGATAAAATTATTTCATCAAGAGAGACTATTCAAATATGAGATTAGAGATTGAATATCTCAAAAAAGCAGATAAATTTTTTAGTAAAAATAGTAGTTACTGCGATAGTTAATGATATTGATTTTCGAGGGGATGTTTATAAAAAGTAAGTGAAATTTTATAAAATTTTTCCTTTAAGGTAATAAAACTATTCGAGCAATATTATCTTCACTTATGTTGCTTTTATCATTTTCTATTTTTATTAAATCATCTAATATTTCAGAAACACTTTTTTCTTTATTAGAGGCACTTAATAATGATTTTAAAATAATAAATTTATAGTAAAAAATTCTAATTTTTCTAGGTGTAGGTTTCTTTAATTCCTTGATTTTTTTAAGAATTTCCTCTTTCTCTTCATTTGAAAGTTTTATTTCATTTTTCTTTGGAGATGGGCTTTTTTCCTCTTTATTATTACTACTATTCAGCTCTTCATAAGAATTTTTAACTGTATTATCATCGTTAGTTGTTTCATTTTTAGGTTGGAATTTAATTAAATTTTGAGTAAACTCAATAACTTCATCAGAATTAATTTCATCTAATTTAATACCAAAAATAAATATTTTTTGTAAATAATCATAAAATAATTCTGATTTAGTATATTTTTCATTGAAAGAGAGTTCTAATAACTCTTCATCAATAGCTGTAATTATTATAAGTCTTTTATATATATTTTCATTATTTAGGATTACTCTAAGACTATCTAATATTTTCAACATATCATCTAAATTAGCTCTATCTAAATCATCTACAAAAAGTACAATTTTTGTTTTACTGCCATCATCGACCCAAGCTTTTAAAATAATAATTATCTCTTTTTCTATTTCAGCTTGTAAACCTAATATATCTTTGGATAAAGATTTATTTACATATTTATCAAGGATATGTTTTGATGAAAAACGATGTGTTAAAAAGATAATATAAATGAATTTAATTGTAATAATAACACCAAAAAATGAAATAAATTCTGTAAAAATTTTGAAATATAAACTAAATATTATTCCAATTATAGAGAATAAAAATAAGAAAATATCAAACTTAGGAACTATTTTCCAACCCTTAGAAATTTTATTGATTAAATAATCTTTTTGGATTGTATAGAAAGTAGCATTTTTTGCAGAGAAGCACCATTGAAAAGTTGATTCTATTTTATTCTCATTTTTATCTATATTCTCCCAATATTCATTCGCTATCGTTTCATACAAATAAACCCAAGTTTGTTGACTATTATTATATTTCCAAGCAGAAAAATTTATCCATTTATATTCAATAAAATTCTCTTCTTTTTCTAGTTGAGATTGTATTTTTTCAACTAAATAAGTTTTGCCTCTTCCCCATTTTCCAAATATTCCAATCATCTCTCCACTACTATCTTTGAGCTGAGTGATGGTAGTAGCTACGACTTTTGCTATTGTATTTACATTTAATGACTCTTTCATCTCTGATTTTGATGCTATATCATTGAGGTTTTGAGAAGAGGGTTTTATATATTTTAAATTTTCTTTTTCTACTTTTTTTTCTTCAGTTTTAGGTGTTTCAATTGTTATCTGTTTCGGATTTATTTCAGTATCTAATAAGTTTGCATTTGTGATTATTTTATCTAAATATAGGGTTGTATGAGTTGTAGAATCTGAGTTTTTTTTAATTTTATTTAAAAATATATCTAAATCTTTATTATCTATATTATTTGAATTAATATAGTTTAGATTTTTTATTAAAATATCAAATTTATCAGAATGTTTTTCTCTTATAATTCTTTCTATATTTGTATTGTGTAGTTGTGCTAAAATTGTTTTTGCTAAGTTGGTTGTCATTTACTCTCCTAATTATTTATTTTCTATAAAATAATTACATATATTAACTTATTTCTTTGTAATTATACTAAGAATAACAAAGAAATAAGTTTAGAGGAAGTGTAAAAAAAATGATAAAATTACTCTATAGTATCAAAAAGAAAATAAATTCTTCAATCCTTGCATAAGAGTAATAATCGCCGATATATTACGGATTTACAAAAATAGTTTAATCATCATAAATCCCACCACCATACTGTCCTTTGCTTCTATCCTTTTGAATATGACGATCATAATTATTATATTGCTTATCATATTTATCTCTTTGTTGCGCTCCAATATCTCTATCGTATGATCTTTTATCACTTGCATTACTGAGATCATACTGATATTTTTTTCCCGAGTCACTTTTATATCCTGAATCAGAAATACTTTCATATCCAAAAACTAGACTAGATAACATTACTACACCAATAATTACTTTTTTCATTTTATTCCTTTAATTTATCCTATGGGATAAAGACTTTCATATTATAAAACTATAAAGTTTAATCCTTGATTAACTCTATAGGATAAATAAAATGGAAATAAATTTTAGTAATTATTCAGATGATGAAATTCAACAATTTTACAAAAATATTTCTAATAACGTAAAAATTCTTAGAAAAAATAATAATATTAAACAATTAGACTTAGCACTTGAAATAGGAATAAAATCTGTTGCATTTTATTCAAACTGTGAAAATAATAAATATGGAAAACATTTTAATCTTGAACATTTATATAAAATAGCTAAAGTACTCAACGTAGATATAAAAGATTTTTTATAAAATTTTTATCTCTTAGTAACTATAGTTAGCTTTTCCTGATAAAAATTCACTACAACTATTTGAATATTTTGCAACTACTTTATCTCATTTCACTCAGTTGATGATGATGTAGGAAGTGCTAAAAAACTTGTGAAACTACTTCATGGTATTAAAGCGAAAGTAAATCTTATATTTTTCAATCCTTATGAGGGAACAGAGTATAAAAGACCTACGAGAGCAGATATGGTAGCATTTCAGGAGTATCTGATTAATCATGGACTTTTATGTACTATTCGTGATTCTAAAGGGATAGATATTAGTGCTGCTTGTGGACAACTTAAAGAGAAAGTTGAAGGAGAGGTTTAAGATGACAACTTTGGATATGTTTGAGTTGGGATTTATTGTAATTGTTTTTGTGGGTGGTTTAGTAGGTTTTTTTGTTGCGGCTACGAAAGAGGATTAAATATAACAAGAGTGTAATCAATATATGATATACTTTTATAAAATCTTAAAAGGAGTATTTTTATGGCTGAAAAAGTAGAAAAAACAGATTCGGATAGAATTAAAGAAACGTATAAACTTTGTAAAGGTCACTTTGGTGATGTTCAGTTTGTAGGTATTAAGTATCATAATAAAATTGGTTGGATGGCGAAAGCTCAACTTGGTGAAGATTTTGAAAATTTAACTGCTGATGGTAAAACAAGTACAGAAGCGATTAAAAAATTAAGAGAGCGTGTGAAAAAAATTATTAAAAGATATAACGGAGTTTAACTCTAAAAGAAGTAAACGACCAACACACCAGGGAGGTCGTTTATGGATGCAATAATACCCTAACTTTCTTATACAATTCTAAATTAATTTGTTAAATCTATTAACATCATTTTTGTATCATCAAAAAGATTTTGATGCTGTGAATCTTGGGATAAAAAGTTCTCAATAGCACCTTTTTTATCGATAGCCTCATCAAGTTCTAGGTCACTTCCTTTTGTATAAGCACCTATACGAATTAAAACTTCATTCTCTTTTAAAAGTGTGTACATTCTTCTAAATTTTTGAACTGCTTTAAGATGCTCTGGTGTTACAACATCATTTATAACCCTTGATGCTGAATTTAATACATGAACAGGTGGATAGATACCAAAATCTGTAAGTTCACGAGAAAGAACGATATGCCCATCTAAAATAGAACGCGATTGATCGGCGATAGGGTCACTCATATCATCACCCTCTATAAGAACAGTAAAAAAGGCTGTAATAGAACCTTTACCCTCCTCTTTTCCTGCTCTTTCCATCAGTTGTGGTAAAAGAGTAAGAGAAGATGGTGGATACCCTTTTGATGTTGGTGGTTCTCCTAATGCTAAACCTATCTCACGCTGTGCCATCGCAAAACGTGTTACAGAATCCATAATAAAAAGAACATCAAGTCCCTTATCTTTAAAATGCTCTGCAACACTCATAGCTGCAAATGCTCCATATTTTCGCATTAGAGGAGAATCATCTGAAGTCGCAACAATAATAACGGTATTTTCTAAATTCCCACCGAGATTTTTTTCTATAAATTCAGGAACCTCACGACCACGCTCACCGATAAGTGCTACAACTTTAATAGGGGTATTTGAGCCTCTCACTATCATTCCCATAAGTGTTGATTTACCTACACCACTTCCTGCGAAGATACCTAGTTTTTGCCCTTTACCACACGTAAGAAGTCCATCTATACTTTTAACCCCAACACTAAAAACTTCATCTATCATTCCACGCTTCATAGCAGAGATAGGAGGTTTGATGATGGGAGAGAGTTTAGCATCTAAAATAATACCCTTATCATCAATGGGTTGCATAAATGGATTTACAACTCGTCCAAGAAGAGAGTTCCCAATAGGAATATTAAGACCTGTAGAATCTAAAAATACTCTATCCCCAGCACGAAAACCCTCTACAAAACTAAAGGGTGTTATAAAAAAAGTAGCTCCATCTATCTCTGTTACCATTCCCATCGTCTCGTGTTGATTTTCATTAGAGATAATTTTAACCATATCACTAATACCAACTTTAATACCACTAGCAGTAATAATAGTAGCATTAATTTTAATAATTTCACCAAAAGCGATAGAGTGGTTTTTAGATGAAATTTTTTTCTTTAGTGATGAAAAAGGCATAAGAACTTAGTAACGTGTTCCCGTAGGTGAGTTTATTAAAGAGAAAAATTCACTACGAGTTTTTTCATCTTTTTTAAACAGACCACGAAGAGCCGAAGAGGTAGTTGTAGAGTTTATTTTTTCTACACCTCTCATCTCCATACACATATGACGAGCTTGAATAACAACTGCCACACCCTTAGGTGCAATAGTATCCATAATAGCATCACAAATCTGTTCTGTAAGTTGTTCTTGTATCTGCATACGACGAGCAAAAACATTTACAACACGTGGAATTTTTGACAAACCAACTACTTTTCCATCTGGAATATAAGCAACGTGAACACGTCCTATAATAGGTAGAAGATGATGCTCACAAGTAGAGTAAAACTCTATATCTTTAATAAGAACCATCTCATCATTTGAGCTTGTAAAAAGTGCTTTTGAAAGTATCTTTTTAGGGTCTTCCTTATAACCACCATAGATAAATTCATAAGCTTTTCTTACTCTCTTCGGAGTCTCTATAAGACCTTCACGTTCTGGGTCTTCTCCAACATGAACCATCATCTGTTTTACTGCATTTTCAAACTCTATATCTTGCTTATTTTCCACTTTTTACCTTTTAAGTTTCTAATCCATTTTATACCGAAAGAATATCTATTATTTACTAATAAATTCCTTTGTCTCTTCAATCTTATTTTCCAAAGAACTTACTATCTTATGCATCTTATAAAGTGAATCATGATTTAAGGATATAGAATCTATCCCACTTTGAACTAAAAACTCTGTAATCTCGGGATAATCAGAGGGGGCTTGTCCACAGATACCAATATATTTACTGTTTTTTTGACATGATTTTATAACCATCTGTATCATCTTTTTAACAGCTTCATTTCGTTCATCAAATATATGTGAAATCTTAGCACTCTCTCTATCTACACCAAGAGTAAGTTGTGTTAAATCATTTGAACCAATAGAATAACCATCAAACACTTTTAAAAAGTCATCCGCTAAAATAACATTGGCAGGTATTTCACACATTGCATAAATTTCAAGAGAGTTTACCCCTTGAACTAATCCTTTTGAATTCATTATTTTTATAACTTTTTTGCCCTCATCTGGTGTACGAACAAAAGGAATCATTATTTTTACATTTGTAAGCCCCATCTCATCTCTCACAATTTTAAGAGCTTCACACTCCCACTCAAATGCTTCCTTATAACTTTCATCATAGTATCTACTTGCTCCTCTAAAACCTATCATAGGATTTTCTTCTACCGCTTCATACTCTAAACCACCCAACATATTCCGATATTCATTACTTTTAAAATCACTAGTTCTTATGATGACAGGTTTAGGATAAAAAGCCGCTGCTATCATTCCTATTCCCTCACTTAATTTTTCTAAAAAGAATTTTTTGGTATCTCTATGTGGAGTCATAAAAGCACGAATTTTTTCACTATCTATCACACTCTTATTTTTATTCATATTCACTAATGCCATAGGGTGAGCATTTATAGAGTGATTTATAATAAACTCCATACGAGCAAGTCCAACCCCATCATTTGGCATTTTTGCAAGATTAAAAGCTTCTGCTGGGTTTCCTATATTTATATAAAGTTTTGTTTTTGTTGATTGAAGCTCATCAAAATCTATACTTTTTTTACTAAACTCTAAAGCACCTTCATAAACATGACCCTCATCCCCATCAGCACAACTCACTGTTACACTTTCAATATCTTTTAATATATCTGTAGCATCTTCACAACCAACTATGGCAGGTACACCTATCTCACGAGCGATAATAGCAGCATGACATGTACGACTTCCTCGATTTGTCACAAGAGCAGAAGCTTTTTTCATAATAGGCTCCCAATCAGGGTTTGTAGTGTCTGCAACTAAAACATCTCCATCCTTAAAGTTTGAAAACTCTGAAATAGAATGAATTATATTTACCTTTCCAACTCCTATTTTCTCCCCAACAGCTCTACCAGATATTAAAATTTTACTCTCTTGTGTTGTTTGAAGATTATATGTATCTACTGTTGAAACCGATTGAATTTTACTTTGTACTGTTTCAGGTCTTGCTTGAACTATATACAGTTTATTATCATCTCCATCTTTTGCCCACTCTATATCCATCGGTCGTTTATAATGTTGTTCTATTTTAAGTGCTTGTTTTGCTAACTCTATAACTTCTCTATCATTTATAGAGAAACTATTTTGCTCCTCCACACTTGTCTCTACATTTAAAGTTGTAGTTGCATTATCACTATAAAGCATTTTCTCTTTTTTACTTCCAAGAGAGTGTTTTAATATAGTATCTATCCCTTTTTCAAGTGTAGGCTTAAAAACAAAAAATTCATCAGCATTCACTCTTCCACTCACCACATTTTCACCCAAACCCCAGATAGAATTGATAAGCACAACATTTTGTGAACCACTCTCTGTATCAAGGGTAAACATAATTCCACTTGAAGATTTATCACTGCGTACCATCTTTTGTACACCCACGGAAAGAGCAACTTTAAAATGGTTAAATCCACGACTTTCTCTATAACTAATAGCTCTATCTGTAAAAAGAGAAGCCAAACACTCTTTGACACTTTGTAGTAGGGTTTGTGGAGTGTTAATATTTAAAAATGTCTCTTGTTGTCCTGCAAATGAAGCATCAGGAAGGTCTTCTGCTGTTCCAGAAGAACGTACTGCTACATCAATAGAGCTAGAGTTATACTCTTTGGAGAGTGTTTTATAAGCTTCTAGTATCTCCTCTTCTAAAACAACAGGAAGTTTCGAATCTAAGATAAGATTTCGAACTGCTAAACCTCTTTCTTGAAGATTTGAAGTATCAGAAATATCAAGGTCATTTAAAATCTCTTGAATTGTATCTTTTATACTATTCTCTTCTAAAAGTAACCAATAAGCCTCCGCAGTTGTAGCAAAACCATTTGGAATATTAATCCCTTTATGAGCTAAATTTCTATACATCTCCCCAAGAGAAGCATTTTTACCACCAACTATGGGAACATCACCGATACTTAGTTCATTAAAAAAGCGAATATAAGACATTGTAAACTCCTCATCTAAATTATTTTATAATAACATAAAGGGAATTACAATAAAGTTTTTTCAGTTGCATAAATTTTAAACACAATTAATAAATATATTTATCAATCTTATATACAATATAAAAAATGCTTTCAAAGGAACTATTCAGATGAACATAGATGATATGATAAAGGGTAATAAAAAATTTAAAGATGTACATTTTCCAAAACTTGAAGGTACATTTGATGATTTAGTTACAAATGGTCAAAAACCTCAAATACTTTTTATAGGTTGTAGTGATAGCAGGGTAGTTCCAGACTTGATAGTTGATAGTAAACCAGGGGATATGTTTATCTTACGAAATATTGGAAATTTTGTTCCTCCCTATAAAAGTGATAATGATTTTCATGCTTCAAGTGCAGCTATTGAGTATGCTGTAAGCGTTTTAGAAGTTAAAGATATAATTATCTGTGGTCATAGCCATTGTGGTGCGTGTGCTTCACTCTATAAAGATTTAAGTAATGAACCACACCTTCAACATGTTAAAAAATGGTTAGAGCTTGGTCATAAAGCAAAAGAGTACACACTTCTTGCAACACCAGATAAAAATAATACAGAGCAAATTTTAAGAACAACAGAAAAAATATCGGTAAAACATCAACTTGAAAATCTATTAACATATCCAGAGATTTTTAGAAAAGTAGAAGCTGAAGAACTTGATATTCACGGATGGTATTATAAGATAGAAGATGGAACTATCGAGTATTATGATGGTGAGAGTTGTGGATTTAAAGTGTTGGGAGAGTAGGGTTTAAAAAGATAAAACCCTCTCTATCAACCAAAAAGATGAAACTGTTCCTATAAAATAAGCGATAAAAATATTTAAAAATTTTGTATTTATTACTATATATCTTTTTATAATATAGAGTAAAATACTCATAAAAAATATAAATAAAACTTGTCCTATCTCTATCCCTAAATTAAATGAAAATAGAGAAAGTGGTATCTCCTCTTGTGGTAATCCTATACTTGCTAAGACACTTGAAAAACCAAAACCATGAAGCAAACCAAATATAAAAGTAACAGCTCCTAAATGTTTTCTAGTAAAAGAATTTATGTCATCTACTATAAGTTCTCTTGCTAAAAAAACTATACTTAATGCTATCATCGCCTCTACATATAATATTCCAACACTAACAATACCTAAAATTCCAAATGCTAACGTTATAGAATGTGATAATGTAAAGGCTGTAATAGCAAAAAATAAGTCTTTAGTTGTTAATGCTAACAATAACAAAGAAAAAACAAACAAGAGATGGTCAAAACCCTCTAGTATATGAACTATTCCTAATTTAGTATACTCTATAAAAAGTTCAAAATCACTACTTTCATAATCTATATGAATAAAAGGTGTAGTAGCACGTAGTAAAGATTTATCTACTATATCTCCCTTTTCATAACGTATTAAAATACCTCTATCACTCGCAACTAAACCTTCAACCCACACACGAGAATTTAATAAACCCTTCTCTCCACACCAAAGGCTATAATTATTTATAATAAACCCTTTAAGAACATTCTGTTTGCCTTGAGCTACTTTTACACACTCTGTTGGAAAACGTAAAAATATATTATCAGCTTTTGTATCGCCTAATGGTTTTTTATACACAATAGCTATTTTACTTTCACTATCTTCAATAATATTGACATAAGAGAGACCTGTTTGATGAGCATTTAAAGAGCTTATAAAAAATAAAAAATATCTAATTAACATCTTTTGATTCAACTTTTAAAATATATTGAGCCTCTATCACTTGATAAGATTTTCTCTCTTTAGTATCACTCTGTTCTCTCAAATAATCTTCATATACTCTATCTTGCACTTCATCAAATGGATAAGGATTTGATATATTTTTATCTGTAATATATAAAAGATGTCCTCCATATTTTGAGATAATCTCTTTATGCCATAAACCTTTTTTTAATTTAAAAACTTGAGATGCAAAATAATTTCCATATTGAGATTTCATCTCTTTAAATGAGATATTTTTAATATAATTTGAAGAACTAAATTTTTCTCCAAAAGAGGATGCTTTTAATGGTTTAATATCTGCTATTTTCAGTAAATTTAAAGTTTGAGCTATTCTTTTATCTTTTCTATTAGAAAAATAAATATGAGAAAATGAGAGAGTTTGTATCTCTGAATAATCATCAATATTTTGATTATAATATGCTAATAACATCTCCTCTGTCGGTTCAACTCTTTCACTACTATTTATCATAATAGATTTCATCTGTTTTAACAATCGTTGAGAGATAAACTCATCTTGATTGTATAAACCAAGAGAGTAAGCTTCATCTAAAAGTAATTTTTCATAATACTTTTTATCTATTAAAGCTTGAAGATGATTTTTATCTATCTCTTTGTTGTACTGGTTTTTATACTCTGTTTGAAGTTTTAAAATCTCATTGTTTGATATTTTTATCACTGTTTTGTTTTGAGTTGGAGAGTTTTCGGCAGTAATTTCATAATAGAAAAAGAGTAATAAGCCTAAAAATAGAAAGTGAAAAAGTGGTTCATTGATTATAATTTTTATAGTTTTTTGCATCTCTAAGTGTAACAATTATTAGTTAAATTTTAGCCAATGAGTTTAATCATTATGCTAAAATCCCACTATGAAAATAATCCTAACAACCCTAAACTCAAGATACACTCACTCTGCCATAGGTCTAAGATATATCTATGCAAATATGAAAGAGCTTCAACAACAAACTAGCATCTTAGAATTTAGTATCAACGATGCTATTCAAACTATTGCTGAAAATATTCTCATAAATTCTCCCAATATTATAGGTATAGGTGTTTATATATGGAATGCTTTAGAGGTTGCAGAACTTATTCACATCTTAAAAAAAGTATCTCCACAGACGACTATTATTTTAGGTGGTCCAGAAGTTACATATCTTCCTTTTAGAGTAAATTTTGATGATAGTGATTATATAATTCAAGGAGAGGGGGATGAGGCATTTTATAAACTTGCTAAAAGTGTTATAGAACAGAACCCTCCAAAAGAAAAAATAATTAAAATGACAATGCCAAACCTTAAAGAGTTAAAACTTCCCTATAAATACTACTCAGACCATGATATAAAAAACCGTTATATTTATGTAGAAATTTCACGTGGTTGTCCTTTTGAGTGTGAATTTTGTTTATCATCTATGGATGAAAAAGTACGTGCATTTAATCTGGATGAAGTGTTAGAAGAGTTCCAAATATTATGGGATAGAGGGGCTAGAAACTATAAATTTGTAGATAGAACATTTAATCTTAATATGAAAACTGCAAATAGGATTTTAGATTTCTTCTTAGAAAAAAAAGAGGAATATTTTGTGCATTTTGAGGTTATTCCAGACCATTTTCCAGCATCTCTACGTGAAAAAATAAAACAGTTTCCTCATGGTGCCTTACAGTTAGAGATAGGTATTCAAACACTAAATCTTGAGGTGGCGCATAACATCTCACGTGTACTAAACTTAGATAAAGTAGATAATAATGTAGGCTTTTTAGAACATGAAACAGAGGCTCATATTCATCTTGATTTGATAGTCGGTTTACCGGGGGAATCTTTAGATAGTTTTGGTAAAAATTTAGATAAATTAGTATCTCTTAGTAGTTGTGAAATTCAAATAGGTATTCTAAAAAAGCTCTCAGGAACATATATAAAGCGTCATGATGAAGAGTTTGAGATGGTTTATAGTGATAAAGCCCCTTATGATATTTTAAAAAATAGAGATTTGAGTTTTAATGATATTCAGATGATGAAACGCTTTGCAAGATTTTGGGATTTGACTTATAATAGTGGGAACTTTAAACGTTCTATTCTTTTACTTTGGAACGATGAGAGTGTTTATAAAAACTTTTATACATTTAGTCTATGGATTTATGAACAAACAGACTCTACTTGGAAAATATCATTACAACGTTTAGGGGAACTTCTTTTTACTTATCTAACAGAGGTAAAGAAACTAGATGCACAGATGGTAGCAACCGAGATGTTAGAGGATATGATGAAGTTAAAAGGACGTGCTATTCCTAAATACTTAAAAGAATATTCTGCAAATTTTACAGCTCACTCTAAAAATGGGAATGCTGGATTTAACAAAAGACAATTATAAATCATAAATTGTTTCGATACTATTCATTTTATATAGCTTTGACGATTAAACTCAATAAATTAATATAGTTTTAACATCAATAATTATAATATATATTATTAATTTTAACTATGATAGACAAAGGATTTATATGAAAAATATTCTAATTTTAGGTGGTGGATTTGCAGGTATTGAAGCTGCAATTTTTTTAAAAAAAGAGAACTATGATGTAACAGTAGTAAGTGATAGAGATTATTTTTATATATTTCCTACATCTATTTGGATTCCTACTCGTGGTGCTGAATTTAAAGATATGTGTGTAGATTTAAATGAACTTAAAGAAGCTCACGGATTTAACCTTATTATAGATTCTGTTTCAGAAATCTCTGCACAAAAAGGGGAAGTAACTCTTGCAAGTGGAACAATTTTAAATAAATATGATGAACTGATTATCGCTATGGGTGCTTCAAAAATGAAACATAAAGGTTTAGAAAATACTCTTTCTATCTGTGGAATTCCTGAACACTCTTTACTTTTACGTGATCAAGTTGATAAGATAGTATCTATGGGTAAAGGTAAAATCTGTTTTGGTTTTGGTGGAAATCCTAAAGATTCTTCTGCTGTTCGTGGTGGACCAGGATTTGAACTACTTTTTAATGTTCATAATCTTTTAAAGAAAAAAGGTATAAGAGATAACTACGAACTTACTTTCTTTGCACCGATGCCAGAACCAGGTAAGAGAATGGGACCAAAAGCACTTGTTATGATGGAAAAATTCTTTAAAATGACAAATATTAAAGCACATTATGGTAAAAAAATCAAAGAGTTTGAGAAAGATGGAATTATATTTGAAGATGACTCAAAATTAGACTCTGATTTTACTATGTTTATCCCTGCTGGAGATGGTCATGAAGTTATTAAAAAATCTGACTTACCACTCAATGAAGCTGGATTTATAAAGATAGATGACCATTGTAATGTTCGTTTTTCAGATGTTGATACATTCTGTGATGGTGAAGATATGAGCCGACCTCATAATATCTATGCAATAGGTGATACAGCAGCATTAGAAGGTTATGAATGGAGAGCAAAACAGGGTCATATCGCAGAAGTAATGGCCAGAAATGTAGCACATAACATTAAAGAAAAAGAGAGTGGAGGAGAGTCATTTTTAGGCTACAACGAACATATCAATATTTTATGTGTTATGGATAGTGGAGATGGTGCTTCTTTTGTATATAGAGATGACAAGCGTGCCTTTATGATTCCAATGCCAATATTTGGTCACTGGCTTAAAAAAGGTTGGGGAGTATATGCACGTTACTCTAAACTTGGGAAAATTCCTAGAATTCCAGGAATGTAATCTAAAAGTTCATATATTGGATTCTAATCCAATATACGAACATCATCTAATACATAGTGAGCATTAATCGTTGCTTGATAAATCTGTGTTCCACTTCTATCTGTAAGTTGAAAGTTTGCTACCTCTATATTTAACTCTTTTTTACCATTATTATCAACAACTGTTACATACGCCACAAGCTGAGGATTAACCTTTGAATTTGTTAAAATATTTCTTTTTATTGGATACCAACCCGATTCTTCTCGTAAATTTACATTATCTATCTCTAAAACAAATACTCCATAGGAAATATCTCGACTATCATTTTCTATATAATAACCAGTTAATGAAAGAAAGTGATTTCCATTTGCCATAGGCTCAAGTATCGGTTTTATCTCTTGATGTCCATAATTATTTTCTGCTATTGTAAAAGGATAATTTTTATGTTGTAAAGTTACACTTATATACCCTAGTTCTGTAAAATTATTGTTTGTTTGTGATGGTGTATATTCATTTCTTGCAACGCTTGTATCATTATCATTTGAATCATCCTCTTCATCCTCTTCATCCTCTTCTTCATCATCATCGTCATCATCGTCGTCATTCCTATCTCTACCTCTGTCATCATCGTCATCATCGTCATCTCCATAACCTCCATAATCATCATCATCATCATCATCATCATCATCATCATCATCGTCATCATCGTCGTCATTTTCATCTCTGTCACTATCACCACTATCTCCATAATCATTCCCTTTTCTCATTACACTATTTGATGGTTTGGATTCTTCTTGAACAGGAACAGGAATAGGTTCATCTAACTCTCTAATATTGAAAAAAACTATATCCTGTGCAAATGTACTTGATACTGGTGCTAAAGCACTAGATAAAGTTCCTGCAGTTGTATCAGTACCAGAAGTTGAATTGGTAGTTCCATCAAGTGCATATTTACTTCTATCAATCTCATCATCTCCACAAGCACTAAACATCGATGCAACAAATATTGTTAACACTATTTTAAATATTAAGTTTTTCATAATTATCTTCCTTTGTATTATTTTCAATTATAATCTTTTTAGTTTAAACAGATGCTTAAAAAATAAAATTATAAAATTTACTAGATTTATTAAAGTTATTATTTTTAGTGTCGATTATGTAAGTATATCTCAAGCAAGGAAGCTAAAGATACAAAATTTAATTAGAGTGTAAAGCTCTTACCCAAAAAGGATTTATTATGGGATTTAGAATTAATACAAATGTTGGTGCTATGAATGCACACATGCTCGCTTCAAGAAATAATGTTGGTATGGACAAAAGTCTTGCATCATTAAGTTCAGGTCTTCGTATAAACAAAGCGGCTGATGATTCAGCTGGTCTTGCGATAGCTAATAAACTTTCTTCTCAATCACAAGGTCTTGGTCAAGCTATCAAAAACTCTAATGATGGTATCGGTCTTGCTCAAACTGCTGATGGTGCTTTAACTGAGTATACTGATATTTTACAAAGAGTTCGTGTTCTTGCTACTCAAGCATCGAATGATACTCAAGATGCAGATTCTCGTAGTTATATTCAAAAAGAGGTTGATGCTCTTATTGAAGAAGCTGATGATATTGCTCAACTTACTAAATTCAATGGTGTTCCTTTATTAAATGAGGGTAGTACTAATACTGCAACTGGTGGTGAGTTTTTAGTTCATACTGGGGCTTATAGTACAGAAACTCAAATGATAAAAATTACAGATATGAGTACAGCGACAATCGTAGCTTCTCAAGATGTTACTACACAAGCTGCTGCTGAAACAACTATCCAAGAAATGGATAATTCTATTAAATTAATAGATACTCAAAGAGCTACGATAGGTGCAGCTCAAAATAAAATTGAATCAAATGTGAGAAATATCTCTGTTACTCAAGTAAATATTGCATCTGCTGAATCACAAATTCGTGATGTTGATTTTGCTGCTGAAAGTGCTAACTTTGCTAAACACAATATTTTAGCTCAGTCTGGTTCTTATGCAATGAGTCAAGCTAACTCTGTTCAACAAAATGTTATGAGATTATTACAATAATTCTTTATACATTTTTTCCATAAGAGGTACTTTTATATTTTTTAAAAGTGCCTCTCTTACAATATACCCACTCAAACTCTCCAACTCATTTTTACTACCATTCTTAAAATCTAAATACATAGAAGTAAATGATTTAATGGGAACTTTACTTGCTGTTACTAATGCTTTTTCTATCTCACTGCTTATATCTATCCCTTTTGCCTGTGCAACTAAATTGATTTCATTCAAAAGTTCTTTAGCTTCATCTCGATGATATTTATAAATATCGCTAATAGATTTATCATAATATGTTGTAAGAGTAGCAAAGGCAGAGATAAAAATATATTTCTTCCAAATAGCTGTTTGAATATCCTTTGGAGTTTTTGTTCTTAAATTTGCCTTTTCAAAAATTGTTTGAAGTTTAACCGTTGCTTCCCTATCTCCACCAAATATAGTGGCAAAAACTTTTCCTTTTTTACGAATAACACCTGCTCTTTCTTTATGTGAAAGTATATAAACACAAGCATCAAGCACTATACTCTCACTTAAATTTCGTAAAATATCTCCATTTACTACACCATTAGAAAAACTGAGAATAGTTGTTTTTTTATCTATATAAGAACTGATTTTTTTATAAGACTCTTCCAAATCATAACTTTTTACACAAAATAAGACTATATCAAAATAACCCTCAGCATTATCAAGATTTTGAACATTTAAAATTTGTGTCCAAGTAATTTCATCTTCAACGATTGTAATCCCTTTTTCTTGAATTTCAAGAAGATGTTCTCCTCTCGCAAAACCAACAATATCATGGGAAGTTTTTGCCAAAGAAGCACCTATATAACCACCAACTCCACCTAAACCTACAACAGCTATTCTCATATTTTTTTCCTTTATGCTAGTATTATACACAAAAGGAATCTTATGCCACGAATAGATAATCAAAAATTTTATATCTCTGCTACAAAAAAATATGGAACTACTGCAAAAGGTGTTAATTGGGCTTCAAAAGAAAATCAAGAGATACGTTTTGAGATTATTGTTAAACTTTTACCAACTGATTTAAAGAATTTTTCTATTGTAGATGCAGGTTGTGGATTTGGAGATTTTTATCTCTATTTAAAACAAAGAAATAAACTTCCTAAAGAATATATAGGGATAGATTCTTTATCACAGATGAGTTTAATTGCCTCTAATCAAACAGATTGTCAGATTATCACTGCAAATATTTGTAAAGATAGACTTCCTATAAAAGATTATTATATATGTAGTGGTGCATTAAATATTTTAACAAAATTTGAAACCTATCAATTTATATATAACTGCTACAAATCATCTAAAATAGGGTTTGTTTTCAATATTCTTTATGGGGATAAAGAGAGTGAAGTGTATAATTATATGAATAAAATGGAGATTGAAAAGTTAGCGAATAATTTAAGTGTTACTGATATTGAATTTTTTGATGGTTATTTGGATAGTGATGTTACTGTTGTTTTTTTGAGATAATTTAAAATATCTTCCTCTACTCTTTCTGCAATATTAATACATTTCAAACAAATATTTTCATCTGGTTCAAAGTCTGGTAAAACAGAACCAAAAGGATATTTAGACGATAAATAGATGGCATCAATTAAATCAATTTCATCTTCATCAATCATTAAGAAAATATTATTTTTATTCAATATTTGAACTAATGTTAAAATATTATGAGTTTTTTGTAGTTTAAAACCTTTTTCTACAAAATAAGCTTTTATATTTTTTTCTATTGATTGTTGAGCATTTTGTAAAGATGGATTAAATAAAAAACTTTCTAATAATATTGTTGCTGACTTTAAATTTTCATCAGCATATTGCAACCACTCTTTAGTTTCCTCTTTCATAAACAATATTTCCTTTCTCAATTTCAGCTAAAAAACTACCTTTAGATACCTCTTTAATAGGAACAACATCAAGAGGTATTACTTTGGCTAAATCTCTTAATACTTTTCTATATTTTAAAGAGAGAGTTAAAAAATTCTCACTTGAATTTTGAATAATTGCAATATCTATATCATTGGGAGAATTTGATTTAACAAATGAACCAAACAATATTATTTTATTCACTTCAGAGAAAGTAGATAACTTTTCTCTGATTATGTTTGTAAATTCTTTTTTAGTGTTGTTAGTTAAAATCATCTTATTTTCCAAATTTTATTGAAGAGCCTTAACAATCTTAGTCATAGCACTTTCATTCAAATAATTATTACTTTTGAAATATTCTAACTCTATCCTTGTTAAGGTAGGCTTAAATTTCACTTCCTATTAATAAAAAAAACAGCCACAATACTAACAAACCCACCCACTAAAATATGTATCTGCATCACCTCATCTAACACTATCCAAGCGATAAAAAGAGCAAAAACTGGAACTAAAAACATAAACGAACTGGTTTTTTCACTTCCAAGTTTTCCAGAAGCCATAAAAAATATAGTAGTTGCAATAGTTTGACCAAATACTGCTAAATATATAAGTGCTATCCAAAATCTTCTGTCTTGTTCAAAAACAGTTAATAAATCGGAACTATATCCATAAATAAAAGCACTTATAGTCGCTATAACTGAGATAAAAAAACTATAATAGATAGGGTGGATATGCTTATGAGAGTGTTGTGCAAGTATTGTTACTCCTGCCCAAGTGATAGCACATAATAAAAAGTAGATGTTTGAACCATTTAAAAATGTATCTAAGTTATTTAACTCTAACATAATAAATCCACCCATTATTCCTAAAAAAAGACCAAAAAGCTGAACTGTTTTTAATCTTTTTCTAAAAATAATAGCTACTAATAAAAATGTCATAACAGGACTAAATGTAGTGATAATGACACTTCCAGCACCTGCTAATCCATATTTAATACCAAAAAATGAAAATATCATAAAAGAGATGTTTAAAATAGAACTTCCCGCTATATAACTTATATTTGTTTTATTTAACTGTAATGGCTGATTTAAAAAATATAAGATAGGTAAAAAAGAGATACTCATAATAAAAAATCGCCAAAAAACAATGACCTCAATAGGCATATCTTCTACTATAATTTTTAAAGCCGTCCAACCACCTCCCCATAGAAACATTGCTAAAATTAAAAGATAGGTAAATTGTTTATTATTCATAGTGTGGGAGCATATCTTATATTTACTTATAATGAAAATAAAATGTTAAAATTCAATAATTAAAAAGAGAAGGATTATAAAGTAATAAAAGATGACTAGAATATTCCAAAAAGAGAAAGATAGTTCAAACTCTTATGTGAGTCTAAATATGGACTTTATACGAGTAGGTGACTATCTAATATTTACTATATTTATAAAAAAGATGAACAAGTATATAATAATGCTTGAAGAGGGTACTATCTTAACATATCAACTTGTCCAAAAAATCAAGCGACAAGCTCTTTTATATATCTCTAAAAAGGATGAATATAAACAACACCTCAATCCTTTAAGTTTGAAATATCATATTAGATATAATCAAGATAACTATCCTAAAACTCTTGAACTACTCTCTGTTATAAATAATGAGATATTTACAGAATATTTGAATTCTGAAGATGATATATTTGATTTAGAGAGTATAAAATCACTTGTAAAAGCTATTATTTATCTGATTAAAGACAATAATAAATATCTCAAAAATATAATGCCCCTTTTTGAAAGTCAAACAAATTATGAACTCTCAACACACTCTTTGAATGTAGCTATCTATTCTATAAATCTTGGAAATGCTCTTCATTTTGATACTCATAAACTTCTTCACTTAGGAGTTGCAAGTTTACTTCATGATATTGGAATTAAAAACATCAATGATGATATAGTTAAAAAAAGCAGTTCTCTCTCTTTAGCTGAACTTGAAGTTATTCATCATCATCCAGAATATAGTGTAGATATTATGAAACATAATAAAATCTCTAATGAAAAAATTTTAGATGCTGTTTTACATCATCATGAAAACTGTGATGGCAGTGGTTATCCAGATGGTTTACGAATTGAAGATATTAGTGATTTTGCTTCTATTATCTCTATTGTTGATGTTTTTGATGCACTTACAAATAGTAGACCACATCGTAAAGCTTACTCCTCTTTTGATGCTTTAAAGATGATGATGAAAGATAAAAATATGCTTCATAAGTTTAATCATAGCTATATTCAGATGTTTCTACATACATTAGAATAAAATTAGATATACTCTTATTCTAATGATATTCTTAAAAATTATTTTGCTCAGTTCTCTTATAATCTCTTTCTCCTATGCAGATAAACCCTATGTTGATAATGAATTACTACAACGTATTACAACTAAATACAAACAGTTTGCAAAAAAACGTTTTTACTATCTCCAACAAACACTAAATAGTGAAAAAAAATCTAATGACCTCTCAAAACTCAAAGCTGTCAATGATTATTTTAATGAAGTATCCTATATGTCTGATAAAAAAGTTTACAATAAAAAAGATTATTGGGCTACTCCATGGGAATTTTTAGGCAAAGACAAAGGAGATTGTGAGGATTATGTTATCAGTAAATATTTTGCTCTTATCTATTTAGGAATTCCTCCAAAAAAACTCTTTTTTACCTATGTAAAATCTACAAAATTTAAAGCTGCTCACATGGTTTTAACCTACTTTAAAAAACCTCGTTCAGAACCTTTAATTTTAGATAATAATAACAGAAGAGTTTTTCCAGCAAGTAAAAGAAAAGACCTAATTCCTATCTATAATTTTAATGGTGATACTCTTTATAAATCAAATAAAAGAAAAGGTAAAAAGAGGAAAACTCATAAAAAATGGGATGAACTGAAAAAAAATATGAAAAATAAAAAAATATAAATTAGATATAATCTCTTTACTAAAAAAAGGACTCATACTATGACTTTATTTAAACAGATAGCAACTATGTTATCAATATTCCTCATTATTATTTTAACTACTGTTTTAATACTAAACTTCAATAGTGCAAATAATGCTGTTCAAGATAGACTCTATGAAGATGCAAAAAATACAGCAAGTTCATTAAGCCTATCACTTGGAACTGCAAATGGTGATATATCTATCATGTCCACTATGATAAATGCCAATTTTGACAGTGGTAATTATCTTGAAATATCACTCGTAGATGTTCAAGAACATACAGTTGTTGAGGAAAATATTTTATATAATAGAAAAGTAGAAAGTTCACAAGCCAATGTACCAGAATGGTTTTTAAAATTTATCCATATAGAAGCTCCTATCGCCTCGGCAAATGTATCTGCTGGATGGAGTCAAGTTGGTATTTTACATATTCAAAGTGATGTTTCTTATGCCTATACTCAACTCTATACAATTCTTATAAATCTTCTTATCTCTTTTAGTATTTTAGTAGCACTTGGTTTAATTTTTCTTTATTTAATCCTTTCTATAATTTTAAAACCTCTTAAAGAGGTTCAGCGTCAAGCTGAAGCAGTTACACGTAATGAGTTTATTATTCAAACAGGTATTCCCTATACAACAGAATTTAAAGATGTTGTACTAGGTATAAATACTATGGTTTCGAAGATGAAAGCTATGTTTGAAAAGGGTAATGAAGAGTTCAAACGTCAAAAAGAGTTAGAATATAGTGATGTTTCTACAAAACTTAAAAACAGAAAATATCTTATAGATAAGTTACCAGAGTTTTTAAAGATAGATGCTAGTTCTAAAGGTGGTATCAATATGATGATAGCACTCAGTGGAATTGTAGAAGCAAATGAAAAGATTGGACATAAAAATGTTGATACACTTTTTATAGATATTGCAGATATTTTCAAAGCTCATGCAAGTAACTATCCAAACTCTATTGTCGCAAGAATGAATGGAACAGAGTTTGCCATTTTACTTCCAGATTGTAGTGATGAAGATGGTTTAGAGTTAGCAAAAGGTATCAAACAATCAACAACAGAACTTATCCAAAAATTAAAATTAGATACAGAAATAACTTTTCTCTCTTTAGGTCTGTATGAATATAACTATACTCTTAATATCGGACAACTCCTTTCATTATCAGATAATGCTCTCTCTCAAGCAAAATTTGAAACAAACCATATTCATTTAGATAAAGCTGAAGATGCTACTGAAGTGATGGGTAAAACAGCTTGGAATACTATTATAAATAATGCACTAGAAAAAAATAGCTTTCAGTTTGTATCGTGGACAGCAGTTGATGCTAAGAGAAAGAAAATTGACCATAATGTATTGAGTTTGATTTTAAAAGCTAAAGATAAAACTTACTATTACGGTCAATTTATGGCAGCAGCTAATCGTGCTGATTTAAGTAATGCTATCTATAGTAATATTTTAAATAAGCTTTTCAAAACACCAGATATGACATTAAAAGGCTCTTTATGTTCATTAAGACTATCTTATGAATATTTAGAATTAAGCACAACCTATGAAGAACTTTTTGCTCTTTTAAAGAAATATGGTTCAAAATTTCCTTTAAAACTTATTATAGAGATACCAGATAAGATGATGCGTCAAAATTCTCAAAATATTAAACTTTATAAACAACTTTTTGAAAAGTATCAGATAGAGATTGGTATTTATGAGTTTATTGGTGAGAGTTCTGATTATCATTATCTACAAGATTTAAGACCTATTTATATCAAAGGAGAAAGTAACTACTTCTTATCACAAAGTGACCAAAGCCTTTCTGCGCTACGATTAATTACCGATACAATAGGTATATCTTTAATAGCAACAGGTGTTATGGATATGGATACACTTCATACATTAGAAGATAAAGATGTTCATATTATTCAGGGTAGAGCTACTGAGATGATAGAGTTGAAGTAACTATTAAAAAAAGGCTATAATTCCAAAAAATAAAGGATTAAAAATGGCAAAAATTACAGTAACAGATAAAGAAGCACTTTATTATCATCAGTTTCCACAAGCGGGAAAGATTACAGTTCAAAGTTCTAAAGTGGTAAAAACACAAAAAGATTTATCATTGGCTTATACACCAGGGGTTGCAGTACCTTGTTTAGAGATAGAAAAAAATCCTGAAGATGCTTATAAATACACATCAAAAGGTAATCTTGTAGCTGTTATCACAAACGGTACAGCAGTTTTAGGACTTGGAAATATTGGTGCGTTAGCTTCAAAACCAGTTATGGAAGGAAAAGGGGTTTTATTTAAAAACTTTTCTGGTCTTGATTGTTTTGATATAGAGTTAGATACTAAAAGTATAGATAACTTTTGTTCAGTAGTTACAGCTATGGCTCCTACTTTTGGAGGAATAAACCTTGAAGATATTAAAGCTCCAGAGTGTTTTGAGATAGAACGTCGTTTAGTAGAAGCACTTGATATTCCCGTTATGCACGATGACCAACATGGAACAGCAGTTATTTCAGCCGCAGCTATTATAAATGCAGTAAAAGTTACAAATAAAAAATTAGAAGATTTAAAAATAGTGGTTATTGGTGCTGGAGCAGCAGCAATATCTTGTGCTAGATTATATCGTTATATGGGTGTAAAGACTATCTATATGCTAGACTCAAAAGGTCTTATTCACAATGGTAGAAGTGATTTAAACGAGTATAAACAAGAATTTTCAAGTAAAAAATATATGTCACAAACAGAAGTTTTTGAGGGTGCTGATGTTGCAGTTGGTCTTTCACGTCCAGGGAGTTTTTCTATTGAAGATGTTAAACTTATGGCAGAAAATCCTATTGTTTTTACTCTTGCAAACCCAACTCCTGAAATTTTTCCAGAAGATACTCAAAAAGCAAGACCAGATGCTATTATCGCAACAGGTCGTAGTGATTTTGACAATCAAGTAAATAATGTTTTAGGTTTTCCTTATATCTTTAGAGGTGCAATGGATGTTAGAGCTAAGAAGATAAATATAGAGATGAAAGTAGCAGCAGCTGAAGCTTTAGCAGACTTAGCTACGAAAGAGGTTCCTGAATATCTTAATGAACTTTATGGTAAAAAAATAGAGTTTTCAAAAGATTATTTAATCCCTAAACCATTTGATAAAAGACTTATAGTTGAAATATCTAGTGCAGTTGCTGTAGCAGCTATTAAGAGTGGTTCATCAACTATGACAAACTTTGATTTGGAAGAGTATAAAATAGAACTGGCAAAAAGAATATAGTTTTTATTATTAACACCAAATTTAACTTTTCCTCAACCGAACTCGCTGAGAATGAGTAATAGCAACTGCCATATTCAAAGATTTATCTATAACTAATAAAGACAATATTGTAAATTTATTAAAATTTGGTATAATTTGCATAGTGAGAGGGTAAACCCTCTCTTTAATTTTAACTATCTTCATTATTGAAATACGCTAATATCTCAATGATAGCTTTTAAGATTAATTGAACAATCTTAAACATAGTAAATCACCGACCTTTAACAGTTGTAAATTTACTTAAAACTCTATGCGACAGTTACCCGCTGTTGCATAAAGCCACAGCAGAAACCGTATTTGCATTATACCTTTTTTAACACCAAATTTAACTTTTCCTCAACCGAACTCGCTGAGAATGAGTAATAGCAACTGCCATAGCATCAGAAATATCTAAAGGTTTTATCTCTTTTTTTATATTTAAAAGACGTTTAACCATAAAATTTACCTGCTCTTTTCCTGCCTTTGCTTTTCCTGTTAAAGCTTTTTTAACTTGAAGAGCAGTGTATTCGTGAAATTGTCCAAAATCTTGAAGAATTTTTAACATAATTGCTCCACGAAATTGAGCTAATTTTATAGTAGTAGCAGGATTATGTGCATAAAAAATATCTTCCATTGCTACTTCATCTATTTGATGATTTTGAAAAACCATTCCTAAGCCCTCTACCATTTGAGGTATCTGAAACTGTAAACCCTCCGCTTTCATTTTTATAAGACCAGCTTCTACTAAAGAGATTTTTCCTTTATCTAAAGAGATAACGGCATAGCCCATATTTCGAGTTCCAGGGTCTATTCCTAAAATCAACATCTGCTATCTTCTCCTATAACTTAAAGCTTCTAAAATATGCTTTTTTTGAATAACTTCACTTGCATCTAAATCAGCAATAGTGCGTCCAACTTTTTGCACTTTTTTTATACTTCTAAAAGACAGATCAAAACGTTTAATAGCCATCTCTAAAACTGTTTTAGCTTCATCATCTAAGATACAATATTTTTCTATTTCACTATCATTTAGCTTTGCATTAAAATGCTCTTGCCCTCTTTTTTTTGAAAATATATGTGCTTGAACTACCATTTTATGAAACTCTTTTGAGCTATAACTCGGTTTATCATCTATCTCTATATTTTGCATCACAACCATTAGGTCTATACGGTCTAAAAAAGGGTCTGAGAGTCTATTTTTATATCTTGAAATCTCTATCTCACTACACCTACACTCACGTGCTTGATTTAAAAGGTTACCACAAGGACAAGGATTCATAGCGCCTACAAATAAAAAGTCAGCAGGATATTCTACTTTTGAGTTTACTCTTGATATTCGTATCTTATTGTCTTCCATCGGCTCTCTAAGAGCTTCCAAAACATTTTTACTAAAGTGAGGAAGTTCATCAAAAAAAAGAATACCTTGATGTGCTAAACCAACCTCTCCTATCTGAGCTTTATAAGAACCTCCACCAAAAATACTTGCTAATGTTGAACTATGATGCGGACTTCTCATAGCTCTATGGGGTTTAAACTCTGGTTCGATTAGCTCTAAAGATTGAAGTTTTGAAATATTTAAAATATCACTTGTATTCATAGGAGGAAGTATATATTTGAGTCGTTTAGCTATCATACTTTTACCACATCCAGGACTTCCCTCAAATATAATATTATGAAAACCAGTAGCAGAGATAAGCCCTGCACGTTTAGCAACCTCTTGACCCTTTACATCTCTAAAATCATCTTGATACTCTTTTGTATAATAATACTTTTCACTATCTATCTCATAAAATGGATAGTTAATTTCACTTTGTTCTATACTTGGTTTGGCTAAAGAGGGATTTTTAAGGAGGTCTATCGCTTCTTGAAGTGTTTTCACTCCATAGAACTCTATATTTGGTATTTTAGATAGTTTTTCTAAACTTGAATAGGGAACAATAACCTTATGAACAAGTCTTTGATTTGCTAAAGAAAGCATAATAGGATAAAGTTTTATATTTTCCTTTACAGCTCCATCAAGTCCTAACTCACCAAATACAGCCCACTCACTAAAGTCTGTTTCTACATAGTCTAAAGCTATCAAAAGAGCCATACTCAAATCAAATTGACTTCCCTCTTTTCTTACATCACTTGGTGCTAGATTTATAGTAATGCGTTTTGGAGGAAAAGAGAAATTATTACTTAAAAGTGCCGATTTCACTCGCTCTTTTGCTTCGGTAATAGCGGTACTTGCCATACCAACAACACTAAAAGATGGAAGACCTTTTGTAAGAGTAGATTCAACATCTACAATTTTTGCATCAAGCCCTTCATAGGTTGCACAGATAACTTTTTTCATAATTTAACCATATTATTTAAGAAGATTTTTTCTCTTTTAACATTCTTTTATACTCTTTTTCGAACTTCTTACGACGTCCATAAGCAAGTTTATCTATAAATAAAATACCATTAAGATGGTCTATCTCATGCTGAATAGCGATACTTAAAAGTCCATCTGCATCCAAATTTTTAGCCTTACCATATCTATCTTGATACTCTATACTTATAAATTCAAATCTGTTTATATCTTCATAAAAACTAGGAACACTTAAACATCCCTCTTGATAGGTAGTTTTTCCACTCTCTTTAATAATAACAGGATTGATAATCTCTAAAAGATTTTCAGCAGGTTGATTACCATCTTCATCTGGAATATTTAATATCAAAACTTGAATAGAGTGAGCTACTTGAATAGCAGCTAAACCTATACCATTTGTATCTATCATCATAGGGTTCATAGCATCTAAAAGCTTATGAAGTTTTTCATCAAACTTCTCTACTTTTTTAGATTTTTCTTTTAACTTTTTATCTGGGTACTCTACTATTTTTAAATTCATTTTTTATCTTTAAATAATTGCATAATTAAGATTATCATCTTTATATGCTTTATCTATGGCATCCATAGCATTTACAACAATCTCATCAACCGTAGATTCTATATTAATATTTGTAATTCCCATAGAAATTTTCAACTGAACTTCTCTATCTGCAATAAATATATTAGAATTTGAGACAAGATCATCAAGTCTAACACTTGTTCTTTTTGCATTTTCTAAATCTGTATGCTTTAAAAGCATTGCAAACATACCATCACCATAATATGCAATAACATCACTTCTTCTTGATGTTTTTAAAAGTAATCTTGCAATAATACGAGTCATGTGAATAAGCTCTTTATTACTTTTAATCGTTGATGTTAGTTCTTTAGATAATTCTATAAAGATAAGTGAACTTTTATGTTTTAACTTCTTAATAGACTCCATCTCTTTACTTATTCTACCAAGTAGATAACGTTTGTTATAAACACCAAACTGATTATCAAAGATTGTTTCATTTTCAACATTTTTTACAATTAATGCAGTATCTTCATACACTTTTTTCATATGAGAACTTTGTTTTTTAAGAATTGTATTTAATTTTTCAATATCTGTTTCTACTAAAAAGAAAATACCTGCTTTAGCTGTTAAATCACTGCTATTATTAAGCTCATTTTTTCTTTTAGCCATAATTTTAGTCATTAATGTCATATTTTTATAAAGAGAAGCAGTAATACTCAACATATTCTTAACAGAAGAAAACCCTTGTTTAAGACTTTTTTCAAGTAAAATTATATTTTCATCATCATTGCTATTGTTCTCTTCAAGCTCTAACATCATACTAATCTGTTTAGTAAGATTTTCACTTTTATTTTCTAAAATTCTATCAAAATAAAGCGAAAAATTATTTGGAGTGGGAGGTAAATTATCATCACTTAATTTTTGAAGCACCTCTGCAGAAAAAACTTCTATTCCACTAGAGTGGTTTTCTGCTACGTTAGGAGTATCATTAGTATTTTGCATATCTGAAGATTTTTTTTCATGATGATATTCTACTGCTTTTTTAGCCTCATTTTCATAATACTTTTTACTGTGTTCCTCTCCTACCATAGCGAATCCCTTAATCTTTGTTTTTAATTAATACTTCATCAATCATTCCATACTTTTGAGCCTCTTTAGCACTCATAAAGTTGTCACGATCAGTATCTCTTTCTATCGCTTTTATAGTTTGACCTGTATTTTTAGCTAAGATAGAGTTTAACTCTTTTTTCATACGTAAAATCTCTTCCGCTTGAATCTGAATATCAGAAGCTTGACCTTGAGCTCCACCTAAAGGTTGGTGAATCATAATTCTAGCATGAGGAAGAGCATAACGTTTCCCTTTTTCACCAGCTGAAAGTAAGAATGCACCCATAGATGCCGCTTGACCAATACAGATAGTTGAAACAGCTGGACGAATATAGTTCATCGTATCAAAAATAGCCATTCCTGCTGTTACCACTCCCCCTGGAGAGTTGATATAAAAATAGATATCTTTTTCTGGGTCTTCCGCTTCAAGAAAAAGAAATTGTGCAACTATTGTAGAAGCAACTTGATCGTTTACCTCTCCACTTAGCATTACAATTCTATCTTTAAGTAAACGAGAGTAAATATCATAAGAACGTTCACCACGTCCTGTTTTTTCTACTACGTAAGGAATATAACTCACTGGTTACGCTTCTTTTATTTTTGCATTTAAAAGACCAGAAAGAACTTTATCTTCTACCATTGACATTTGGATAGCAGGAATATATCCAGCTTCTTTATATTGCTCATAAGCTTTTTGAGGGTCTTGACCAGTTTGCATCGCTTCGTAATAGATAGTTTGCATAACTTCTTGCTCTTCAACTTTTACATTTTCAGCTTGTGCTAAAGTATCGATGATGAAAGTAGCTCTTACACTTTTTTCTGCATCTTCACGGAAAGTTTCACGAAGTTCATTTAATTTATCAGCATCTTCACGAAGCTCTTTAATCTCATCTTCACTCATAGTTCCAGCTTTTTTGTTAAGAGCCATATCTATCTCTTGATCAACAACAAATTCTGGTAAATAAAATGCGAAAGTTTCAACAAATTTTTCTAATAATGCTGGTTTCATCTCATCATTGTAAAGTTTACCTAACTCTTCGCCTTCGATTTGAGTTCTAACTTGTTTTTGTAACTCAGCTAAATCTACATCATCTTGACCTGGAATCATTTTCTTAGCTAACTCATCATCAATAACAACTTCACCTTTAGTTTGAATAGCAGTAAGATTTACTTTGAACTCAGCATCTTTAGAAGCTAAATCTCCACCATAATTTTCTGGGAAAGTTACTTTAATAATTTTTTCTTCGCCTTTTTTCATTCCAATCATTTGATCTTCAAAACCTGGAATAAATTGACCTGAACCAATTACTAAAGAGAAATCTTTTGAAGCTCCACCATCAAATAGTTTTCCATCAACAGTACCTTCAAAATCAAATTTAGCTGAATCATCTTTAGCTATCGCTCTATCTTCTTCAACATCTACCATAGGTGTTTGAGACTCTGCTAAATCTTTGATTCTTTTTTCGATAGCTTCATCACTTGCAACTGGTTTATCAAATTCAGCAACCATATTTTTATAGTCACCCATATCAATAACTGGACGCATAGCAATTTTAACAGCTACTTCAATTTTATCAGCAGATTTGTCAAATTTAGAAACATTTGGCTCACCAATTAAAGAATCATTAGAGATTTCCATCTCAGCTAAACCTTTTTCTAATACTTCACGTAATACTTCAGCTTCTGCATCTTCAACTAATTTATTACCATATTGCTTTTTAATAATAGCAACAGGTACTTTACCTTTACGAAAACCATCTACTTTAGCAGTTTTAGTTAAGCTTTTAGCGATTTTTTCTACTTTAGCATTAACCTCATCCATTGAGATTGTTGCAGTAATTTCAGCATTTGCACCATTGATTTTATTTGAATTGATTTCCATCGATTTCCCTTAAATTTAAGTCTATTATTTTGGCGATTTTACCAAAACTCTACTTTTGTCTAGCTTTTGCATAATTTTGGTTTATAATTTAAAATTAATATCCAAACTACTGCCACATCTATCATTACATCCGCAAAATTAAACACTGCAAAATTAAATCCACAATGCCAATACACCATATCCACAACACCACCATGAATAAACCTATCATATATATTTGAAAATGCCCCACCAAGAAGAAGCCCTGCTGGAAAAGCATAACAGACCTGCTTGAGATAAAAAACATATCCTAAAACAGCAGTTACAATTACAAATTGAATATATTTCAGCCATTCATCTAAAAAAGCCAACATCGAAAATGCTACACCTTTATTATACACTAAAATCAGATCTATACACTCAGTGTAATATCTAAATCCATCTACAAAAAGCATCTTAATATTTTGGTCTATTATAAACACACCCACTAAACTAAATAGAAGAATTAAACTCAGACGAAAAGTAGGGTTACGCATTTAAAGCTTTTTGAAAAAACGCTACAACATTATCCATCTGACTATTCATCATCTTACCTTGTTTACACTCTAATAAAATTCTTAGTTTATTTTCTGTTCCAGAGTAACGGATTAGATGACGGATATTATTATCATCTAACTCTTTAAGAACTACATCTAAGCCATCTATAGTTTTCAAATCTCTCTTATTTTTTATTTTAATATTTATTAATTTTTGAGGATATAACTTAAATGGACGTAAAACTTCTGAAGCTTGTTTACCCTTACCAAGTAAAAGTGCTAAAACTTGTAAACCTGCTACTAAGCCATCTCCTGTTTTAGCAAAATCACTAACGATAATATGTCCACTTTGTTCACCACCAAAATTAATATTTTCTTTTTTCATCATCTCTAAAACATGCTTATCCCCAACATTTGAACGATGAAGTTTTAAACCTTTAGACTCCATATAATCCTCAAGACCTTGATTACTCATAACAGTAGAAACTATACCTCCACCTTTTAAGACACCTCTATCATGCATATCTGCACCCATAGCACCTAAAAGCTGGTCACCATCTACCATCTCTCCATTTTCATCAACAACAACAAGTCTATCTGCATCACCATCAAGAGCTATTCCTAAATCTGCACGATATTTTCTTACTGCTGAACATAAATCTTTTGTATGTAACGCTCCACAATTTTCATTAATATTAAAACCATCTGGTTTATTATATAAAACAACTACATCTGCTCCTAACTCTTCAAATACTGTTGGTCCAACTTTATAACCAGCTCCATTTGCAGTATCTAAAACAATACGCACACCTTGAAGAGAGATATTCATAGGAAAAGAATTTTTAAGTTGTACTATATAACGACCAAGTACATCATCAATTCTTTTTGCTTTTCCTATACTTCTACCTGTAACTTGAGCATCTTGAATCTGCTCTTCATCATAATAAATATTTTCTATTTTTTGTTCCATATCAACAGAAAGTTTATCTCCATGACCATCAAAAAACTTAATTCCATTATCTTCAAAATCGTTATGAGAAGCACTAATCATAATCCCTGCATCACAACGCATACTCTCTGTAATATATGCAATAGCTGGTGTCGGCATAGGTCCAACTTGAATTACATCATAACCAATAGCTGTAAAACCTGTTACAATAGCATTTTCTATCATATAACCACTACGACGAGTATCCTTTCCAACTAAGATTCTCATACTTTTAGGTGCAGAACTTGATTGAAAACATATACCTGCTGCCATCGCTACTTTCATCGCCATCTCTGCTGTTAAAAAAGATCCAGCTTCACCACGTACACCATCTGTTCCAAATAATTTCATAAGTTACATCCATATATTAAAGTGCTGTATTCTAACACCCCTTAACTTAATTTTAATTATTTTTAAGCTATTATTGCGCACTTAAAATTCCCATAAAGGACTCATTCATGGCAAATCACAAGTCATCTATAAAAAGAATTCGTCAAACTCTAGTTCGTACTGAGCGTAACCGTTTTTACAGAACTCGTCTTAAAAATATCGTTAAAACAGTTGTAACAGCAGTAGAAGCTGGTAACAAAGAGGAAGCTCAATCAGCATTCAAAGTTGCTAACCAACAAATTCACAAATTTGTAAGCAAAGGTATCTTAAAAAAGAAAACTGCTGCTAGAAAAGTTAGTCGTCTACATAAATCTGTAAACGCTATATAGTTAGAGCATAAATTATGCTAGCAGATAAACTTACACCGTTTATCACTCGCTATAATGAACTTAGCGACCTGCTAAGTTCACCTGACATCACTTCTGACATTAAACGGATGACAGACCTCTCCAGAGAACAATCAAATCTTTTACCAATCGTTGAAAAAGCTAAAGAATATCAAACTTTAATCGCAGATATTGCAGATACAAAAGAGATGCTTAGTGATGCTGAAATGGGCGATATGGCAAAAGAGGAGCTTAAAGAGCTAGAACCTCAAAAACCACTTATAGAAGAGGAGATTAAAACTCTTCTACTGCCAAAAGATCCAAATGATGATAGAAATATTATCGTGGAACTTCGTGCTGGTGCTGGTGGGGATGAAGCTGCTATCTTTGTTGGAGATTTATTTGATGCGTATACTCGTTACGCTGACCTTCGTGGTTGGAAAATCGAGCTTATCTCTACATCTCCATCTGATTCGGGTGGATATAAAGAGGTTACTGCACTTATTAAAGGTGAACAGGTTTATAGTCGATTGAAATATGAGGGTGGTACACACCGTGTTCAACGTGTTCCACAAACAGAGTCACAAGGGCGTGTTCATACTTCTGCTATAACAGTTGCTGTTATGCCTGAAGTTGATGATGTTGAAGTTGTGATTGAAGATAAAGATTTAAAGATTGACGTTATGCGTTCATCTGGTTGTGGTGGTCAATCAGTAAATACTACTGATTCAGCGGTTAGGATTACTCACTTGCCAACAGGTTTAGTAGTAACCAATCAAGATCAAAAATCACAACATAAAAACCGTGAAAAAGCTATGAAAGTTCTTAAAGCTAGACTTTTTGACCTTGAGATGCAAGAACAACAATCTGAAAATGCAGCAGAACGTGCAGCACAAGTAGGAACTGGAGATAGAAGTGGTCGTATTCGTACGTACAACTATCCTCAAAATCGTATGAGTGATCATAGAATCAATCTTACACTTTACCGTTTGAATGAAATTATGAGTGGTGGACTTCTTGATGAAGTCGTTGAACCTCTTATAACTGACCATCAAGCGAAAATAGTTGAGGCTGCTGGGTTATAAACCTAGCTAGACCTCTTTCCTTTAATCTTTTTTCTTCATAATTTCTCCATAAAATTTCAATAAAAGATACAAAGCTATTAATAAATTCTTAATTAAATAAGGATTATAATAATCGTAGGCTAAAAGAAAAGGAAAAGTTATGAAAACTTTAACAACAAAAATATTACTAAGTGCTGTGGCAATAGCAATGTTCTCAGGATGTGGTCCATCAAGTTATAATGGACTTGTAAATGTTGTAGCAGTTGGTGCGGGTGAACAACCTAAAAGTGTTAACGATAGAAACTATATTAACAAAAATTCCCTTCCAAATATAGTTGTTTATCATACTCCTAATATAAAAATAAATGAACAAAATGTAAGTACAAATACAAAATATCTTATTGGTAATGCACTAAGTAGAGAGTTTAGTGGTGAACCTAAAATATTGGTAAATTACTTAAATAAATACCAATCACTTGATAATAAAGTATTAATTTTAGATAAAAATGGTGTGGTTGCATGGTCTGGTCACTTCCGTGGTACTGATGTAACTAAATCTATGGGTGTTTATGATTATGGATTTATGGGTTCAGATAGCATACCATTTGGTGAAGCTATGGAAAAATTTGTTTTAGATGCTGATAATGCAGAAGAGTACAAAAAAGATAAAAAAAATATTTTTAATGATGATAATAAATATCCATTTTTATTTACTAAATATCCAAATATGCAATTAGGAAGTACAAATATATCAGAAATTACAAGTAATAATAAACCAACAGTATTAGTATTTTTTATGTCAAAAGATAATTCAAAAAATACTTTAGCAAATGATATAAATAAAGTATCTAACTTTATTGGTGGCTTTTCTGGAAGAGTTTCTAGCAACTCACCAACTCCTCAAAATGTGTTAAAAGATATCCAAGATACTTATTTTGAAAAAAAATAAGCTTAAATGTAAAAGAGGAATTCATATCCCTCTTTTACACTTCCAAATTCGTCTCAAAAGTCTTTTTTACAGCACCCCTAAAAGTAATAGTCCTATCATTAACACTCAAATAAAGAGTATCTCCACTCTTAGGATAAACTTCAATAGTATCAGAGATTTTACCCTCTTGTAATGCACGAAAAAAACAAGCTGCCATTCCAGTTCCACAAGCTAACGTTTCATCTTCAACACCACGCTCATACGTTCTTACTCTAAGATTTTTGTTTTCATCTACATAAGCAATATTTACGTTTGTGTTATATTTATAACGTAACTCTCTAGCTTCTAGTATATCAAATTCTTCTATATTCTGAGTGAAATGCACCAAATGGGGAACACCTGTATCTAATTTCCACCAAGATTTTTTATTATGTACTATCTCTTTATCTAATATTTTTGGAGGTGTTAGTTCACTTAAAACCATATCTCCATCAACATTAGCATTTATAACACCAGCTAACGTTAGAAAATTCATCTCTTTAGGTGCTAATCCATTGGAATAAGCATAATGCGCGCAAGCACGTGAACCGTTACCACACATCTCTGCTTCACTTCCATCGGAGTTATAAAATTGCCACTCAAAATCATTTTTATTATGAGGAAGAAGAATGATTAAACCATCTGCTCCTACTCCATCTTGTCTATGACAAAGCTCTTTTGCAAGTTCAGTTCTATCTTTTTTTATAAAACTATGAAAAATAACAAAGTCATTTCCATTGGCACTATATTTGGCTACTTGCATATTATCTCCTTTAAAGATATTGTATCTTTATCTTCTCCACAAAATCTTCCACCTCTTGTTGTAAGTGTTTAAGATTTTTAGAGTTATCTATAATCCAAGTTGCTCTATCTCTTTTTTCATCTATGGGAAATTGAGAAGCTATACGAGATAGAGATTCCTCTTCACTATAACCGTTACGTTTCATAAAGCGTTGCAGTTGAATATCTGCAGGAGTATAAACTACAACACTCTCTTGAATATCATAAGCATTATTCTCAAAGAAAAGAGGAATATCTATAAGATAGGGAAATTTAAAACTATCTTGTTTTATACTTCTTTTTTCTATCTCTGCACGTATCTTTGGATGTAAAAAATCTTCTAAAAATTTTTTCTTTTCATCATCTGAAAATACTAAAGTCCCAAGTTTTGCACGATTTACTTTTAAGCCATTTATATACTCTTTTCCAAAAGTTTTTTCTACCCAAGAGAGAGATGCATCTAAAATTTCGTGTGAGATAGTATCAGCATCAATAACACGCATACCATTAAGAGCGAGGAGTGAAGCCACGGTACTTTTTCCCGTAGCTATCGAACCTGTTAAGGCTATGGCATATTCAAACGCCATTAGTTTTTAGTAATCCCTAAATACTCTTTACGAATATAGTTAGGCATAGCAAAAGACGCTATATGAATATCACAGTTATAGTAGTTAAGATTATCTAACATATCTGAACGTTGTAAGATTAAATCTGCTGTTGGGTGGTACTCTTTTGAAGCTAAAAGAGCAGTTGAACCATTTCCTAAATTATAAGGCATAATAATTTTAAAATAGTTTGCTAAAATCTGCATCATAATCTTATTTTCTGCTATATTATCAAGTGATGGGTGTTTAATAGCTAATTGACCATCATCTTTTAATATACGACTAATATGCCCTAAAACTGCTGCATCACTACTCATCTCACAGATAACTACATCTGCACTATTCTCTTCTGCATCTCTAAGAGAATCTAGTGTAGCTGTTACTACTGAACTTGCAATACCTGTATGCTTTGCTATCTCTACTGTTAAATTCTCAGCACTGTTACTTACAACTAAAACATTTTGTGGATTTTTGCTTGTACATAAAGGTACGTGAACCATCATCTCTGAATAGATAAACTCTTTCATATTATAATTCCTAATATATATTTAATGATTGGATTTTAGCGTATTTGTCTTTATATGTTTTAAAAAGCTTAAAAGATAGATTTATTTAAGGCTTAGTTGATAATCTTTACACAAAGATGGCTATAATCACATAAATTTTTTATCAAAAGGAAAAAAAATGGATTTTAATAAAATAAAAAAAATATGTAGACCTATTCGTATAGTAGTTGGTTTAGGATTGATAGCAGGAGCTTTTTTAACAGGTATAAACTGGTTATATTTAGGGGCAATCCCACTAATAGCAGGTATTGTTAATTTTTGTCCTCTTTGTATTATTACTAAAAAATGTGATTTGCCAGAGAGTTAAGAAAAGAGAGAGTTTATCTCTCTCTAATCCATTTCCCAATCATAAGTAACTCTTCCCTATCGATACTATAATCCTTTTCATAACTCTTAAACTCTATATCAAAACCACTATCTTGTAACCTATAAGTACACAATCAATTTAAGTTATCTACATCACTATTCATCTCTTTTAAAAGTATATCGCAAGTAAAATTATGGAACAATTTAGCATTACAAAAAAAGGCTCAAACAATGAGAAGACCAAAGAAAAAAGAGTATGACTATAAACAAGCACTTAGAAATAATGAAAAACAGAAAAAAGTAGTAAAAAAAGATTTAACTCCTAAAGAGGAAGTAAAAGAGATGTTTTACAGTTGGTTTAAACGTAAAGCAAAAGTTGGTAAAGTGATGAGTAAACAAGATGTTATCTCAAATATTTTAACACAACTCAATAAGCAACAAGATAAAGTTTTAGATGTGGCTATGGACGAGTTAAAAAGTAGTGGTTTTATGGAGAATCAAGATGATGGGGTTAGTTTGGTATTGACCGAGAAAGGGTTTAAATTTCTTATGGAATTAGCTTAAAGTTATGAATTTATCCTTAACTAATATAAAAAATTATATGTCTAGTACCGATTTTTCTCGTGGAAATAGCTACTTTAAGCAAGGTAAAGTTCTCAAATGTTTAGTAAAATTAGATACTGATGATAAGCTTATGATAAGTGGTACGGTTGAGGGTAGTTTTAGAAATAAATACTCACAAAGCATACATATAACAAATATTCATCAACTCAGTATATCAGGTGAATGTTCTTGTCCTATGGAATATAACTGTAAACATGTTGTGGCTGTTTGTTTAGATTATATTATAAATAAAAAAACTACTACAATCCCTGTCACAGTAGAGCCGATAAATCAAAGTGCTATTACAGATTGGTTAGGTTCATTAGGTAGTAAAGAAGATATATTTGAACATAATAGTGCAAAAGAAGATAACGAATATTTTATAACCTATAGACTTTTTAGTCAAGATAAAACCAAAGATGAACTCACATTTTACAAATCTAAGTATTTAAAAACAGGTAACCTTGGAAAAGGTTCACAACTTGATAGTTATAAATTTGTAGATAACTACTATTTTAATAATCTAAAAAATGAGATAGATGAAGAGATAGCAAATTTAGCAAGTAATTTAAAGTTTAGTAGATGGGGAGAATCAGCGCAAACATTTAAAGGTACATTTGGTGCAGCACTTCTCAAAGATATCTTAGCTACAAACAGATGTTACTATGATGAAGAAAAAGAATCTATTAAATTAATAGATGGTATTTTAAAACCAGAACTACATTTTAAACTTCTTAAAGGTCAATATAGTCTTAAATCAAACCTCAATAGTAACTTCAAATTTTTTGATACGAAACCACCCTATATTTTAGATAAATTAGCAAATACTATTCAAGAGTTTGCTATGGATATAACACTTTACAAAAAACTTTTAAAATCTCCTAAAATATCCAAAGAGAATATAGGAAAAGTGTATCAGAGTATTGGAAAAAGTATCCCAAACATAGAGATAGAAGCTCCAAAAGGTATAAAAACAAGAACTATAAAAACAACACCTATTCCTCAACTTCATCTTAAAACTCAATCCTTTAAAGTTGATTTTAATTATGATGATTTTGAGGTAAAGTATGAACCACAACAGGAGTTAAACTCTTTTTATAAAGATGATGAAAAAATAGAGATACAAAGAGATTTAACTTTTGAAGATGATATTAAAAAGCAAATAGAGAGCTTTGGATTTGATATTGATATAGTTAATGATGATATTTGTGTAGTTTTAAAAGATAAAAATCGACAACAACAACTGAGTGTATTTAAAGAGTTTACATTAACACACTTACCTAAGTTAGAAGAAGATGGTTGGATTATTCAAGATATAGATGATTTTGAGATGAAATTTGAGGCTAATTCTGAAATAGTTGTTGAGAGTAAAAGTGAAAATGATTGGTTTAGTCTCTCTTTTAATTTAGAATTTAATGGTGTTAGCCTCTCTATTGTACCACTTGTTACAGGGATTATAGAGGAGTTTAATGACTTTGAATCTATGCCTGAGTATATCAATATAGAAATAGATGATAATCATTTTGTGGAGGTTGCGACTCAACAGATTGCTCCTATTGTCAAAACTATTATAGAGTTGATGGATAAAAAAGATAAAAATGACAACTTAAAGGTACGTGGTTTTGATGCACATCTTATTGCAGATATTGATAATGGTGTTATATGGAAAGGCTCACAAGAAATTTTAGCACTATCGAAAAAACTTAAAAATTTTAAAGGTATTGAACGTGTTGAACCACCTAAATCTCTTAATGCTACGCTAAGAGATTATCAGCAAGAGGGATTAAACTGGTTAAACTTTCTCTATGAGTTTAAACTTAGTGGTATTTTAGCAGATGATATGGGGCTTGGAAAAACTATACAAACCTTAACGCATCTCTCAAAACTCAAAGAGGACACAAAACTAGATAAACCTGTTTTAATCGTAATGCCAACTTCTCTTATCGCTAACTGGAAAAATGAGGTAAAAAGATTTACACCAAATCTCAATGTTTTATCTCTTCACGGTAACGATAGAGCGCAAAGATTTGATGCGATAAAAGATAATGATATTTTACTCACAACCTATGCCTTAATAATAAGAGATAAAGAAAAATTTGATAAATTACAGTTTAGTTATATTATTTTAGATGAAGCACAAAAGATTAAAAATCCAAAAACGAAGATGGCTGTTGCTATAAAAGAGTTCAAGAGTGACCATCGACTTGCATTAAGTGGTACTCCTATTGAGAACCATTTAGGGGAGTTATGGAGTCTTTTTAGCTTTTTAATGCCTGGATTTTTAGATAATCTAAGTTTTTTCAAAAAATATTACCAAGTACCAATAGAAAAAGAGCATAATTTTTCTCGTCAAGAGCTTTTAAACAAACGTATAAAACCATTTATGATAAGAAGAACCAAAGAGTTAGTAGCATCAGAGCTTCCAGCAAAAAGTGAGATAATTAAATATACTCAATTTGAAGCAAACCAATCAGCACTTTATGAATCAGTAAGAGTCACAATGGAAGAGAGAGTAAAAGAGGCAGTTGAAAGCAAAGGTTTAGCTTCTTCACATATAACTGTGTTGGATGCGTTACTTAAACTAAGACAAGTATGTTGTGACCCTAGTCTGCTTAAAATTAAAGAGGCTCAAAAAGTCAAAGAGAGTGCAAAGCTAGAATTATTTTTAGACCTTGTTGATGAACTTTTACAAGAGGGTAGAAAAATTTTAGTATTTTCTCAATTTACCTCTATGCTGAGTATCATAGAAGAAAAAATAAAATCAAAAAAAATTAGTTACTCAAAACTAACAGGTAGCACTAGAAAAAGAGAAGAGGCGATAGAAAAATTTACAAAAGGTAATGCAGATTTATTTTTAATCTCTCTCAAAGCAGGTGGTGTTGGACTAAATCTTACTGAAGCTGATACAGTTATACACTATGACCCATGGTGGAATCCAGCAGTAGAAAACCAAGCAACAGATAGAGCCTACCGTATAGGACAAACCAAAGCAGTATTTGTATATAAACTTATAGTTGAAAACAGTATTGAGCAGAAAATTTTAGAGCTTCAAAAGAGAAAAAAAACTATTCAAGATGGTATTTATGATGAAAATAGACAGCAAGATGATATTACATTTAAGGGTGCTGAATTGTTGGAGTTGTTGAAGTGATGGGAGTCAATTGACATAAAGATATATGATAATTTTTTAGAGATTGAAGAGGTTTTTGAAGAGGTAACTTTAAAATTTAAACAACATTTAGAGTATTAAAAATTTATCTCTATTTTTTGATACTCCTCTAATTTTGCTATTTATGCCAATCTACGAGATATTTCAATATCTTGTTTAATTAATGAATTGACAATCTCATTTAAAGAAAAATTAGCACTATCTTTCATTTTTTCAATAAAAAATCTTTTAATATCACTATCTAAATAGATAGGTATCTCTAACTCTTCAAGTGGTCTATAAAATTTTCCTTGCTCTGCATTAGTAAAATCATATTCATCTTTCATTTTAAACACCTTTTTTGATATGCTTTTTTTTCATTTTTTGTTGCTTTTCTAGCACTTATTATTCTAACAAACTCTATATCATCACTATTTCTATATGTGTGAACTACTAACAAAATAATTTCATTCAAAGATTTACCAAGTAAAACCCATCTATCTTCATCAGCTGAATGTTCATTATCATATCTATTTAAAGCAAATTTATCACTAAAAACATAAGAAGCTTGTTCAAAACTCACACGATGTTTTTGTATATTTATATTTTCTTTATTTTTATCCCATTCAAATTTCATAACAAGATTATATCTAAAAATCTATCTCCATTTTTTTATACTCTTCTAATTTTGCCAAAACTTTATCCATAAAATTAGCAGGGGCATACTCTAATAGTATGATAAAATTTTCTATTTTTTCATCTTTAGATTTTAATATATTACTATTCATAACTACTTTTCCATAGTTGATATTCACATTGTTTGTTATTTGAGAGTTGATAAAATTATTAAAATATTCTAGTTCTTGATAGTCTGCATTTTCTATGAAGTATTTGAAACATTTTTTTCGGGATTTCACATCCGTACTAAATAACTCTTGTTCTGTTATATTTAAAGCTTCTGCAATATAAGATATAAGCTCTATTGGTATAGTAATTCGTCCTGTTAAATAACTATAAATAGTATTTTCAGAAGGTGTTTCCCCTGTAATTCTTAGTTTTGGTTCTAAATTTCTCAAATTATTTGAAAAGGCTCTTTTTGTAAGTTTTTGTTGTTTTATAAGAGTGTTTATCTTTTCGTAAACTTCCATTTTTTACCTTATTTTTTTTCTTTATATTAATAAAATAAATTTGCCCAATAAGCATATTTTAATTTGATTGTTGATAAAATAAAAAAATTTAAAAAAATGGAGGAAGATATGTATCAATGGTCTTTTGAATTTAATATACGATTTTTAGAGGATATGATTACTAAAAATATGGATAATACAGAAGTTATAAAAGAATTATTACTTACATATAGAGAAGTAGTTCAAAGACAATCGGATATTAATATCCAATATATGAAAAGTGATGAAGCTTTACGAAAAGAATTTGATAAAAATCAAGTTGAACATGGAAAAATCTTTGTAGATTTTAATAAAAGATAGGAATAGAGATGAAAAAAAATATAGCAATAGTGAATGAAAAAGTAGTTGTAATCAAACAAAAATTTAATATAGATTTAATTGAGGTTCTTAAAAAGAATCACTCTAGTGTTATGAGAACACCAAATTGTGGTATGGCAAGTTGTAGCTCTTCTACATGTTGCTCAAGTCATTAAGATGGATAATGAATATTTTATAAAAAAGTTTTATTTAACTATAAGTAATAGAAAAGGAAATACTCCTTTTCTACTAGATGATGTTTTTACAGATGAAGTAATTACACAAGAAAACAAGGATTATGTAGATAGTCTTATAGAAAGTGAAGCATTTTTTTTACAAAAAATAGATGAAGACAAATATATTAAAACATATAGAATTGAAGAAGCATGTAATAGAACTGTTAAAGAATTAGAAAAAGAAGAATTTAATAGTGAAATTTTACAAATGTTGCAAAATGACCCTATTATTTTACATAATGAACTTAAAAAATGGTTTGATACAAAACATAATTCTATGTTATCTTATGTTGTTGATAAATATTGGCATAATTTTGTTTTATATGCAAAAGAATATGAAGATTGGTGCTACGAAAATTATAATTGTTTCTTTTATCATTCACCAAAATTTTTACATGAAAATAAAAATATATCAGATGAAGAGATTCTTTTAGATGTTATAGAATATTTTAAAATTTATACACAACAACATACATTAGATGATAAAATTTTATTATATAATTTTCCTTTCCTACTCTTTAAAAATAATATTGAGATAAGTGAAATTAAAGAAATTATACTTGAACTAGCTAATGACTAATAAACATAATCATATTCTTTATCGTAAATTAATTTATAGACAATTTCATGTTGTCTATGAGTTTGAGAATGAAAAAGCTTTTTTTTTCAAAATCAAAGAAAATAAACAATTAAAATTAATTAAAGCGATGAAAAATAATGATGTTTTTTCGAAACAAGTGTTAGAAAATTTACAAAAAATCAAGAATGACCATTTAACTAACATTGAAGAAATATATTATAAAAATAATATGAATTATATCAAAATGGAATTCTATGAAAATTCTTTTTCACTAAAAGAATTTTTAGGAAAATATAATAAAGAACTCACTTATCAACAATTTTATAGTATATTATCTCAAATTGCTACAACCGTTGATTTATTGCATACTCATAACATAGCTCATTTTGATTTAACATATCCAAATATTTTACTAGATGATAACTATAATGTAAAAATTACAGATTTTGATTTAACAAAAATAATTATGACTCAAAATAAAGTAAATAAATTTGTTGATATACACTCTTTTATTGAAATAGTTTATAGATTAATTTCCAGAATAAGTTATATAGATAATATTGTCTCCTATGAAATTCATTATTCTGATAAAAAATTAGATTATTCTAGTTGTATTAATTTTTTAAATAGTGTAGAATTATCTAAATATGAAAAAAGACTTTAAACTCACAAGGAAAACTATGCTCAAAAAACTATCACTAAATATATATCAATTTTTCAGTAATATTTTAAATAAGCAAACTACGACAGACAAAAACAGAGATAAGCTATGCTTTATTGGTATTGGAGGTGGAGGAGCTAATATTTTAGAAGATATATCTATACTAGATAATCAAAACACTTTTATTTATTTAGATAATAATGCTAACGAATTAAAACAGAAACAATCTCCATATAAAATATTAGTTTCAAAAAATACCAAAGATTTAATAGATAATAAGATAAAACAACAACTTGAAACTTTTACAGACCATAAAACAACAATCTATATAATAGCTACTCTCGGTGGAGATTGTGGAAGTAATATAACACCTCAAATAATCAAATATTTACGAACTCTTAATAAAAAGGTAATTGTATCTACAACCATACCTTTTAACTTTGAAGGTAAAGAATGTTTAACTATTGCAATGCAAAGTCAAGATGAAATAAAATTATATACAGAGGAACTAATAACTATTAACAATAATGACATACTTCAACATGTTGATAAAGGTGGAACAGGGAAAGCATTTAAAATAATTTCAAAAAATATATATCAAGAGATTTTAAAAACTGTTTCTGTTAATAAAAATATAGAAAAAAATGCTATCAATTAAAAATATATCTTTATCGCAATTAGATAGATTTCTCCCTAAAAAAAATATTTTACTAGCTATTCTCACTTTAGTTGTTTTTTTTTCATCACCAATATATTCAACTTATTCAGAAAAATATATTGATGAAAATCTAAAAAATGCAGTAATCACTTATGCAACAATAAGAAGTTTAAATGCAGGTGTTTCAGTTATACAAGAAAGTAGTATCTCTCTTAGTGTTGGAGTAGGTGGGAATATTGCAATAGGACAAGCATTAGACCCTATTAATGATGCACTAGAAAGATTTTCAGATATGGTAACACTTTCTATTTGGGTACTAGGAACACAAAAAGCATTATATGAAATTTCAAATACTAATTTTATATATTATTTAATTGTCTTTTTAGCAATAAGTGCTTTATTTATACAACATAAACTTTTAACAAAACTTTTAGTTGTAATGATTGTTCTCAGACTTTTCATACCATTTAGTGCTATTACAAGTCACTATTTTAATGAAGAAATATTTAATCCAAAAATGCAAAAAAGCTTAGATTTACTTAGTAATTATACTCAACCACCGATTAAACTAAAACTAGATTCAACAGATAGTATTTGGAATACAATAGGTAGCTCTGTCAATAATGCTAAACAATCATTATCTGAATTTATAAATTCGGTAAAATTTTACGTTAGTAATTCATCTGCAATAATGACCGCTCTTTTAGACCTTTCAGTCTTATATGTTGGAAAGTATTTATTGAATTTATTTTTATTACCTCTATTTTTTATCTATATAATTAGAAATTTAATAGATGCTAGAAGCGAAAACTTTATATAATTTTTGTTTTAATTAGTAGATTTACAAAAAGAAATAAAAATTAAAAGCTTAGATTTTTAAGGCTAGACAAATGGAGGTTAGATTTATCAAATGAGCTTAACTAAAAATAGTAGTAAAAAAAAAATATATACACTAAAACATTTCGATATAAATCTAATAAAATTCAGATTTATAAAAGACCCTTTAGAAAGTGCTAAAATTGAGATAATCGAAATATTTGAAGAAAATAAACAGTTTTTCCCTTTAGGATTAAATGTTATAGATGAAGCTTTACTCTCTTGGATAAAATCCCGTACTATCCCAAAAAATCGAGAGTTTGTATATAAAATATTGATAGAACTAGGTTTAAATATTGATGATATAGAGGGGATAATCACTATATCTAAAAGTTTATCCTTAAATGATTGTTATTGGATTGTAGAGAGTAGTTTTATAGGAGATTTTAAAAACTATAATCTCTATGATAATGATTTTAATAAAACACTGTCACTTTTAGCTTATACAGGCTATGCAAGTGTGAAACATAAAGATTTTATATCGAGTCCAGAGTTTACAACAAATGGGATGTTAGCCAAAGCTTGGAGAAAAAATCCTCAAGGAAAAAAAGGTATTTTTTTATATAAATCAGGTACAAAAGGTTTTATAAATAGTGGAAAAGAACCTTATAGTGAATTTTATTCTTACCAAATAGGTAGCATTATGCAACTTGATATTACCCCTTATACTCTTGGTAAATGGAGAGGGAATATAAACTCAATATGCGAACTTTTTAGCTCAAAAGAGTTCTCTTTTATACCTATATATCATCTTGTCAATAGTGGAAGTTGGAAAGCAGTATTAGCTTATTATAAAAATTTGGGTGAAGAGTATTATAATGATTTAGTAGATATGTTAGTTTTTGATGCAATTATTTTAAATACAGATAGACATTTTGGTAATTTTGGTTTTTTAATTAATAATCATACAAATAGTATTGTAAGAACTGCTCCAATATTTGATAATGGTTTATCTCTCTTTCAAGATGCTTTAGATGATGATTTACAACAGATAGAAAAATATGCAGATAATAAATATATGAAGAATGCAGGTAGTTTTTTAGATTTTATTGAAACTATAATTGATAGTAGAGTAAAGAAAAAAGTTATAAAATTACTAGATTTTAAATTTAAAAGACATACAAAATATAATCTAAATTCAAAAAGGTTAAGATTAATTGAAAATTTTATTCAAAAAAGAGTGATAAAATTATTAGCAATGGAATAATTATAAAAACTACAAACACGAAAAAATCGTGTTTGTAAAAAGAGAGATAGAGATTATTTACGAGAGTGACGTTTACGCTCAGATTCTGTTAAGAATTTTTTACGAATACGGATAGATTTAGGAGTAACTTCAAGTAACTCATCATCTTCGATCCACTCTAAAGCACGCTCTAGTGACATATCACGAGGTGGAATAAGCTTGATAGCTTCATCTGCACCTGAAGAACGTACATTTGATTGTGCTTTTCCTTTAATAGGATTAACAACTAAATCATTGTCACGTGAATGCTCACCAACAATCATACCTTCATATACTTCTGTCTGAACACCGATGTAAAGAACACCACGATTTTGAATTCCAAATAGTGAGAAAGCAAGAGTAGTTCCAGCAGTCATAGAAATAAGAGCACCATAAGAACGAGACTCAACAGAACCACTATAAGGACGGAATTCGATGAAAGAGTTATTCATAATACCCTCACCTTTTGTGTCTGTTAAAAATTGACCACGGAAACCGATTAATGCACGAGCTGGAATTTCAAACTCAATACGTTGGAAACCTTGACCCATTGGAAGCATAGATTTCATCTCAGCTTTTCTCTTACCAAGACGCTCAATAACACCACCAGACAGATCTTCAGGAACATCGATAACTAAATGCTCAAATGGTTCACATTTAACACCTTCAATCTCTTTAACGATAACTGTTGGACGAGATATAGAGAACTCAAAATCTTCACGACGCATATTTTCAGCAAGAACAGTAATTTGAAGCTCACCACGACCTGAAACTTTAAATTTACCTTCACCAACGATTTCAAGTTTCATCGCAACATTTGTACGCATCTCAAACTCTAAACGTTCACGAAGTTTGTTAGATGTAACGTGTTTACCCTCTTTACCAGCAAGTGGAGAATCATTAACAGCAAATATAACTGTTAAAGTTGGCTCTTCGATGTGCATAGGGTCAAGTGCAACAGGATTAACTGGATCAGCAACAGTATCACCAACATCAACAGTTTCCATACCAGCAAATGCAACAATATCACCAGCTTCAGCTGTATCTATTTCCATTCTATTTAGACCAAGAAAACCGATAAGTTTAGATATCTTCCCTTTAACCATTTCGCCATTAGATTTTGCCAACATAATGTTGTCACCTTTACTAACAGTACCATTAAAAATACGGCTAATACCGATTTTACCAACATAGTTATCATAATCAAGTGTAAAAACCTGTGCTTGAAGTGAGTTAGTAGCATCACCTTGAGGTTCAGGAACATCATTGATAATTGCATCAAAGATACATTGAAAATCTCCATCAGGCTCAGACATATCCATCTTAGCGATACCATCACGAGCAGCAGCATAGATGATTGGGAAATCTTGTTGCTCATCAGTTGCACCCATATCAGCAAATAGGTCAAACATCTCATCAACAACACGGTCTGGTTCAGCAGAAGGTTTGTCGATTTTGTTAATTACAACGATTGGTTTAATACCAAGTGCTAACATTTTCTTAACAACAAACTTAGTTTGAGGCATAACACCTTCATAAGCATCAACAAGAACTAAAACACCATCAACCATTTTAAGAACACGTTCAACTTCACCACCGAAGTCAGCATGACCCGGAGTATCGATAATATTAATCTTGTATCCGTTATGGCGAATTGCTGTATTCTTAGAAAGAATCGTGATTCCACGCTCTTTTTCAATGTCATTGCTATCCATAGCTCTTTCATCATGTTGTTCGTGGTCACCAAAAGTACCAGACTGTTCTAATAAACCATCTACTAGTGTAGTTTTACCATGATCAACGTGAGCGATTACGGCTATATTTCTAATTTTTTGCATATAAGGGTTCCTTTTAAATTTATAGGGAATTTTCGCGATTATAGCTAAAAGTATATTATAGCTTTGTGAAATTAGTGCTATACTTAGTAAAAATTTAACTACTGAGTACCTTTTGATAAATTACCCACAAAACCTCAACTTCATATTTCAAAAACTACACAAGCATCATATAAAACCTATTATAGTAGGTGGATTTGTACGTGATTCTATTCTAAATATTGATTCAAAAGATATAGACATAGAACTCTATGGTATCTCAAGCCTAGAAGATGTTGAACAGATTTTAGAGGAGTTTGGAGAGGTAAATAGTGTTGGTAAATCTTTTGGTGTCTGTAAATTAAGATTTGAAAATTTAGAGATAGATTTTTCGCTTCCTAGAACTGAGAAAAAAATTTCAGTTGGTCATCAAGGCTTTGAAGTCACTACCTCAGCCGATATAGATTTTACAACAGCCTCTAGGCGTAGGGATTTTACTATCAACTCTATGGGTTACGATATTTTTGAAAAAAAACTTTTAGACCCTTTTAATGGGATGCAAGATTTACAAAATAAAATATTGGAATGTGTGGATAATGACACTTTTATAGAGGACCCTTTACGCGTATTAAGAGCTGTGCAGTTTAGTGCTAGATTTAATTTTAAACTCAGTGATAATCTTTTTAAACTCTGTAAAATGATGATACAAAAAGATATGCTTAATGAACTTTCATCAGAAAGAGTTTTTGAGGAGCTAAAAAAGTTACTTTTTAAAGCAGAAAAACCATCTATCGGTTTAAAACTTCTTAATGCTCTTGATAGTAAAGAATTTTTTATGGAGTTTACAAATTTAGATGCGATAGATAGATTAAGTAAAACTCATATCAAAGATGACAAAAGTAAACTGGCTATTTTTTTGGCTATTTTAGTATATTCACAAAGTTATTCACATCAACAATTCTTTATACTCAAACTCAGTAGTGAGATAAATCTATTAAAAAAAATATCATCTCTCTTAAAAAATAGTTTTAAAGATAATATGAATAATAGTGAACTGTATAGATTAGCAGTAAATGTTAATATAGAGGAGTTACTCTATCTTTCTTCTGCACTCTATCCAAAAAATAAAGAGTTATATAAAAATATAAAAAAAAGAGCAGTTGAGTTAAATATTTTAAATAAAAAAATGACACCATTAATTCAAGGAAGAGATTTAATAAAAATGGGTTTAAAACCATCTTTACAATTCTCTAAAATCCTTCAAGAGGTTTATGATGCTCAAATGGATGAGCTTTTTTGTAATTATACAGAAGCTCTAAACTATTTAGAAAAAAAATTAAGTTCCTAGAACCTTCATTTTTCTATCTAATTCTGTAAGGTTATCAATATTTACAATACTCTGTTTCACCGCTTTTTTAAGACGTGAAGCATAAATATCTCTGTTGTCTTGATCATATTTTGCTATTATATCTGTATAAACCTCTAAAAACTTTTGTAATAGTTCTACCGTATGAACAGTAATACGCTTATGCATCGCAATAGCTAAAACAAGTTCAAATGCTTTTTTAATTTTACTATCCATATCATCAGGTTCTACATATCTTTTAGATGTTCTTTCATTTTTAGTAATTAATTTTTGCATCACTAAAGTTAAACCATCTGAAGAAGATTCAAATCCTGTTAAACTATTCTTAACATAAGAACGCATCTCTGTTAAGTTCATTCTATCTATCTTATTTAATAAAACAGAATGCTCTGAATCATTATCAGAAATATCCTGTTTTTTTCTACCTAATAAACTTTCAAACATAATAACTCTATTGTATTTTAGAGCTATCTATCTCAATAACAGTGTGAACATTCCCTCTAGGATTGAAATCTGCTACTAATTTCAAATATTTTGGTTTAATTTTGGCATCAATAACATCATAAATCTCATTTGCAGAGTTTTCATGAGAGATAGAACGCGTCATAAAAGAGTTGATATACAGTTTTAGAGCTTTTAGTTCTACAACATACTCAGCTGGTGTATACTCTATATAAATCGTTGCAAAATCTGGATAACCACTTCTAGGACAAAGTGCCATAAACTCAGGAAGAGTTACTTTAATAAGGTAATCCTTACTATGCTCATTTGGCCAAATCTCTAAATCTTTTTCTATATCAAACTCTACTATCTCTTTTTCGCCATATTTCATATTTAATCCTTACTCTCATAAAATTTTTCTAAATTTGATAGATATTTACCCTGTTTATAGTCTATATCTATCTTCTGTATAGATTCAAAAAGTGCTTCTGTTTCAACCATTTTTATCCAAGTTTTGATACCTTTTAAATGTGCAATAACATTTAAACCCTCCATAATATTTTGACATTTATTATATTGAGTTTCTCTACTATAAAAACTATCAAATCGTACAATATCTATATCCAAATCTCTTAAATATAAAAAAGAGGTATGCTTACTACCTAAACTATCTATCGCTATTTTTATACCTATATTTTGTAAGGAATGAATGATTGAATTAAATCTATCTATATATGAATAATACTCATTTTCACTTAAAATAAACATTATTCTATTTTTTGCATATCTGTTATTTTCAAGAAACTCTTTTACTTTCGCTACAAAAATAGGATTTCGAATAGAACTGGCTGAAATGTTTAACGCGTAAAATATATCACTTGTATTATCACAGTTTTGCACTATCTTTTCTAAAGTCATCAAATCAAACTCAAGAGTTAAACCAAGCCGAGAGATAATTTTCATATAACTCTTTGGATGGATAAGTTTTAAATCATCTTTTTTTAACTTCACAAAACACTCTTGAGCGATAACTTTTTCATCTTCAAAAATATTTTGAGTCATAATAATAATTTTTTGATACTTTAACGCGTTAATAACTAAAAGTTCTATTTCACTTGGGTTAATCACATCTTCATTGTGAATAAGATTTTCTATCAAATATTCTAAATCTTTAGAAAAAGAGTTATCGGTCATAGCTTTTGATATTGTAACCTCTATATCTTCAACTTTAAAATTATTCATTTGAAGATTCATCATCTCTATTAATATGCTATTATGACTTTTTGAGCCATCAAGTCCTATAATAAAATCTCCATCTTTAATATGCCCTATCGGCAGATTGTGAATATCTTTATCTTTAAAATATTGATTAATCCATTCTGCCACTTGAAGTAGAACTTTATCTCCATTTTTAAGACCATACTGTCTGTTTATATCTTTAAAGTTTTCTATACCTATAAGAACAAGAGTATATTCTTGTTTACGCGTAATCTCTTTTTTGAGATAGCTATAAAGATATTCACGCGTAAAAGTTTTAGAAACTATGTCGGTGACTCTTATATTAAAACCATTATAGATGATATAAAAAATGTAGTAGATACTAAAAGCTAAAATTAAAATAGACTCTATATAAAAAGTAGTTGTTAAATGAACGGTATCATTTATAAGAGTGTTGAAGATAAGAGCAAGAAAAAGTGCAAAAATAGGGAGACCCATTCTAAGAGCTAACTTAAAACGGTACTCTCTCTCCCTTTTTTGAGGTAAAAACATTAAACGTCTAAGTGTTTTACATCTTTAGCATGAGTTTCTATATAATTACGGCGTGGTTCAACTTCATCACCCATAAAGAGTGTAAAGGCATCTGATGCAACCTCTGCATCTTCTATATTTACTTGAAGTAAAACACGATTTTCTTTAGTCATAGTTGTTTCCCAAAGTTGATCAGGATTCATCTCTCCAAGACCTTTGTAACGCTGAATGTAAGAACCTTTTTTAGCATAATCTTTAACATCTTCAAGAGTTGTAATAATATCCTTTTCAAAAGATATATCCCACTCTTTAATTTTATTATATACAAAATTTGCTTCTGTAAAGTGTGGCGCGTTAAATAGTTCATCGTTTATCAACAACTCTTCCATTCCACCTTGAGTTTGTACAAATATATGAATCTCATTTGTCTCTTCATTAATAGTTTTTGTTAAAATATTATTATCTATTGATGTTAAAAACTCTTCTACTTTTACATAAAGTGCTTGTGTATCTAAACTAATCAAATCAGGATTTTCTACAAAGTGACGAATTAACGATACAAGAGCATATCTTCTATCTAACGCGTTTAAAGAACCTGCATAATGATCAACCATTTTAAAATAAGCTAAAAGGTCAGTATGTCCAACACCTTCAATATCTAAAGACTCAATACCATTATCTATTAAAAAAGTATTCATCTCACTATCATCTTTAAAGTAAATCTCTTTTTTACCTTTTTTATAACGGTAAAGTGGTGGTTGCGCTAGATATAAGTATCCTTTTTCAACAACATCACGATAATGACGAAAGAAAAATGTAAGAAGTAACGTTTGAATATGAGAACCATCAACATCCGCATCGGTCATAATAATAATTTTATGATAACGAAGTTTTTCCTCTTTATACTCTTCACCAATACCACAACCCATAGCTGTAATCATATTTGTAATCTCATCAGATTTAAGTATCTTCTCTAAACGTGATTTTTCAACATTTAAAATCTTACCTTTAAGTGGTAAAATAGCTTGAAAAACTCTATCACGTCCCATCTTAGCTGAACCACCCGCAGAATCCCCTTCCACTAAATAAAGTTCACACTCTGTAGCATCTTTACTTTGACAATCTGCAAGTTTACCTGGTAATGTTCCAACACTCATAGAATCTTTACGACGCGTAAGTTCACGCGCTTTTTTAGCAGCATCACGACCACGAGCTGCCATTAATGCTTTACTTACAATAGCTTTAGCTTGAATAGGATTTTCTTCAAAATATTTACTTATCGCTTCACCTGTTGCTTTTTGAACAAGTGGTTTTACATAAGTATTTCCAAGTTTCCCTTTTGTTTGACCTTCAAACTGAGGTTCAGGAACGCGTACAGAGACTATCGCAATAAGACCCTCTTTAACATCATCACCAGTAATTTTTACATCTTTTTCTTTCACTGCACCATTTTTAGAGTTATAACTAGAGATAACACGCGTTAAACCAGCACGAAAACCAGCTTCATGTGTTCCACCATTTGGTGTTCTAATATTATTTACAAAAGATGCAAGTTTTTCATCATAAGCATCATTGTACATAAGTGCTACATCAAACTCTATATCTTCAACTTTTGTACTAAATGAGAAAACATCAGCTACTAAAGTTTTTTTATTCATATCAGTAACATATTGAGCTATACCACCTTCAAAGTGATAAACCTCTTTAGTTCCTGTTCTTTCATCGTTAAATTTGATAGTAATAAATGGATTTAAGTATGCTAACTCTTTAAATCTTTTAGCTAAATATTCATATTCAAATGTAACTGTATCTGTAAAGATAGTTGCATCGGCAGAAAATTCAATAGTTGTACCAGTTTTACGCGTTGTACCTATAGTAGCTAAAGCTTCTTGAGGAATACCCTCTTTAAAATCTTGTTCAAAAATTTTACCTTCACGGTAAATAGTCATTTTCAAATCAGATGAAAGAGCATTTACAACAGAAACACCAACACCATGAAGACCACCAGACACTTTATATGTATCTTTATCAAATTTACCACCAGCATGTAAAACTGTTAAAACAACAGTAGCTGCTGACATCCCTTCAGTAGGGTGTATATCAGTAGGAATACCACGACCATTATCAGATACTTTACAAGTACCTTTTTTAGTAAGTGTTACTGAAATCGTATCACAATGACCTGCCATAGCTTCATCTATAGAGTTGTCAATAACTTCATAAACTAAATGATGTAAACCACGATGACCAGTATCACCAATGTACATTCCTGGTCTTTTACGAACAGCCTCTAAACCTTTGAGTACTTTAATGTTACTAGCACCATAATTTTCCATCTATATCTCCATTTGTAATGATTTTTAAGCTTAAAAAAAAGCTTTGTATTATAGCAAAAAGATGCCTTTTTTTAACTGAGGGAAAATAGCTATATATATAATAATTTTAGTAAGTAGTAGTAGGAACGCGTGATTATGTGAAAGTTCTGATTTTGAGCCTATTTTTAGAGTTGTTTACGCGTGATGAAGTTGTTTTGTTTGATTCACGCGTATTCACGTTTTGTGATGAAAAGTTTTTATACAAGTAGTTGGGAGTATAATATTTATATATGAAAAATTTAAAGGATATGTTATGTTATCAAATAAAATTTTAGTTACAAGTTTAATTACTGGAGTCTTAATTGGTTTAGTTGGTTGTAGTGATTCTAGTTCAACTTTGAAAGTTGTAGATGAGGTTAATACAACTATTGATGATACCAATATTTCTACAAAAAAGGTTAGTGGTAGAATTGTAGATCCCTATATTGAAGGGGCTATTCTTTGTGAAGACTTAAATAAAGATGAAAATTGTACAGATAATGAACAAAAATCAACAGCATCTAGCAAAGATGGAGAGTTTACATTTAGTAATGAGTTAACAGTTGGATCACATATTATTACAGATGTTCAAGGAAAACATAATGGAGTTGATTATAATTTATTATTATCGGGAATAGTATCAGATGATGGGACTATAGATATTATATCTCCACTAACAACTCTGCACAAAAAAGGTTTAAATGAAGATCAAATAGTTAAAATACTTACAGATGCTGGTCTTGAGGGTTTAACTATTACAGATATTTTATCTGATCCTATGAAGGGGTTAAGTGGTAAAACTTCTATTACTGATAATGAGTTAAAATATCTTCAAGCATCGCTTGCAACTTATGGTCTTTTAAAAATAATAAAGGGTTCTGAGACACTGTCAGCTTTAGGTTCAAAAAAACTTGTAAATAGTAGTGAAATAAATAATATAGCTACGACTATGGTAACAGCTATTAAAAATTCTCTTAATAAAAATACATTTACAACGATACAAGCACAAATTGATATAGCTAAAAGTCAAATACCAACTCAATATGCTAGTTATGTAAATATACCTGATGTAAAGATAGATGTTGTAATAAGAACTGCTGTAACAATCATGGATAGAGTAGTAGAATCTGCATATAATAAATGTAAAGAAACAGATGGAGATATAACTTTAGCACTGCAAGAAGCGTCAAATACAATGAGCAAAACCCAAGCTGATATTTCAAAAATTTCTGAATACTATTATGGACTTGAAAATAAGAATGATCTGTCAACTCTTATGGAATATTCACCAAATTCTTTATCAGATGATATTCAATATGGTATGACTAATGATACTGGTGTATTAAAACTTGATGATACAAATAGTTTTGTGACAGTAGACCAACAAAAAATTTCTGTTAATGCTCTTGAGTTTTATATCCACTTAAATGGAGGAGTTTTAGGAGATGATTTTATTAATATTGATGTAGTTAGTAGTTATGTTCAGAGTATAACAATGAATGATAGTAATCAAAGTTATGATGTTTCAGATTCAAAAATAGATATACCACTTGATAGTATTAATGATGGTAAAAATAAATGGACTATTAGATTGAAAGATGGACGTGAATATTATTTTTATATTTATAAAGGCTTATTTGATGCTCAAGCTGAAAATTTAACATATAGTGGAAATACACATTATAATTTTACTTCTATAAAGGCAGATGGAAAAGTAGCAAATGATATGTTTATTCAAGTAGATAATAACAATAACATTACAACAACTTCTGATGATTATAAAATTTTACTTTTACCAAATGATAATGGTGAGGTTTTTGTACAAAATTTAAAATCATCTGCTGGACATAGTATTCTCTCTTCAAATTATGAAAATTGGAGAGTAGCGAGTGTAAATGTTGATATTACAGGTCAAGATACAAATATGAGCTATAATATTGATTTAGATAGTTTATCTGCAAATACAGCGATTAGTGGTTTATTTTTAAAAATAGATGAAAATAGTGATGGTGTAGCGGTACCATTTACGATAGAAGATACACAACGAAGTGATATTTGGTTACATGCACATTATGCACATCCAACAGCAACATATAGTGCAACTTGTAGTGGTTCTTTATGTACAAAAGATATTACAGATGAGGTTATCTTTATTGCAACAGAAGATATGCATTTAGGACACCAAATAAATTCTACTTATGATTTTAATACAGGTAAATATCAGATAAACAATTTATCAGGTGATCATAACTATTCAATGTTAGCATTTTGGTTAAATGAAAATTTAGATGCTAATTATCCAACAGGATATATCTCATCAGGGGTAAATTCAGATAATCACAATATTGTTTTTCAAACTATTTCAAAAGATGTAAACGGTACATTATTAGGTGAAGAGAGTTTTGTAAAAGTAGCCAGAGTTGTTACTTTTTCTGGACAACCTGTAATTCATTATTCTGATACTGTGTTAAAAGATAGTAATAATAACTTTACTCTTAATTATCAAAATGATTCTGAGGGAACAATAAGTTATATTCTTTGGGGTGATGAATCAACGGATATGAAACTTTCTGAAAGTGCAAATTGTGAAGGTATTACAAATTGTAAAACTATTATTATTGGTGGAGATGAGGATAGTTCAACAGATATTGAACTTTAAAGGTGTTTAAGCTAATAGCTTAAACACCTTTCTTATGTAAAACAACCATAGCTGTCTTCCAAACTATTTTTAACTCCAACAAAAGACTCCAATGTTTTATATAATACAGATCATACATAAGTTTTTGTTTCGTGTCTTCAATATTTGCACCATAAGGATACATAACTTGAGCCCACCCTGTAATACCTGGTGCTACAATATGACGTTGATTATAATAAGGTATCTGTTCTTCATAACCTTTTACTAGTTCATTCCATTCTGCACGAGGTCCTATGAGATGCATATCACCTTTTAAAATATTTAACATCTGTGGAAGTTCATCATATCTTCGCTTTCGCATCTTTTGACCCCAAGGAAAAATTCTGGGATCATTTTCTTGTGTGTAATGGTTGAAAAACTCTGTATCTGTATGCATACTTCTAAATTTTATACATTCAAACTCTTTGTTGTTATATCCAACTCTATTTTGTTTAAAATATATAGGACCTTTTGACTCTTTTTTTATTTTTATCTTACATTTTTGCATTACAAAAAAGGAAGCTATATATAATACCGATATACCTAAATAGTCAATAGTTCTTTTTTGAAACATCTGAAATTTACTAAACTTATTTATATCATCTAAATAGTGTAAATCAGTATTATCTTCTGGGATATAACACTTATGAAGATATTTTTCTAAAAAATGTTCTATAGCTATAATTTTAATATTTTTAAATTTATTATTAAACTTTAGATTTGTAAGAAACTTTATAATCTTGTTATCTACTTTTACTTTTGTATTTAAAACTATAACTGTAAATTTATCATTATTTAAATATTGCTCAATCTCTTTTATGGCATCAGTAGCTATTTTATTTTGATAGATGATAGAACTTATGTTTGTAAATTTTTTATCTAATCTTTTTAGTTCTAAGTTTGTAAAAGTGTATTTTTGTCCTAGAATTAGCATCTTTGTTCTTAAATATATTTTAATAATTTATCTATTGATAAATCAAGCTTTTTAGCAACATCTTTAGGAATTAATCCAAAATCTCGAACCATAACTATTGCATTATTTAATTTTTCTTCTTCTCTACCCTCTTCTTTACCTTCTTCACGACCCTCTCTTTTCCCTTGATTAAGTCCATCTCTTTTAGCTTTTTCTATAGAATTTTTTTGTATAAATAAAAACTCTTCTCTTTTTTCTTGTATCTCTATCTCTTTTTTACTCATATTTGCTGTACTTGCAATATTAAATGCTTTTGAGAGGTTTTCATCAATATCTTTTGGAACAAGGTCTAGTTTTCTTGCATTTTTTATAAAGTATATCCATCTCTCTTCTATATTTTCACATTCATTAAGTTCTTTATTCATTTTTGGTAACTCTATAAATACTAATTCTATATCATCTTTATATTTTGTAAAGTTTTCTTTTTCTAAAAGTTTAAAATTTGATTTATATTTTTTATAATCAAACATTTTAAAATTTACTATTGTAAGTGCTATTACTGGATTTAAAAGATGATATTTATCTCCTGCATCTAGTTGGTTTGCATAATTTTTTGCAGTATTATAAAGAATTCTACTTTCAAACCCATCATGATTAAGAATCTGCATCTCTATAATAACTTTTGTTTTATCATCAAGAGTTGCTTTTATATCTACTGCTGTATCTTTCATACCTTGTAATTTTGGTACATTATATGGATCTTCTATAATTAAATCAACAATATTTAACTCTAGTATTGAGTTTAAAAAACTTAGAAGAATCTCTTTTGAATTTTCACTTCCAAATACTTTTTTAAAAGCATAATCTGTTTTTATATCTAAAAATTTCATCTTATTTTTTACAAGTTCCAAGTTTTAAATTATCTATATTTTTAGCTAATGTAACTTTACCAATACCTTTTACATTTACAAGTTCTTTTATAGACTGAAAACATTTTATAGATTTTCTATATTTTACAATAGCTTCTGCTTTTTTAATTCCTACACTTTTTAAAGTTGTAAATTCTTTAGCAGTTGCTTTATTTATATCTACTGATGCTAGTAGAAATGTGATATTTAGAAGTAAAATAGTTAATAATTTCATATTAGTGCCTTTTTATTGATTTGTATTACTCTATCTAAATTGTTATAAATTTTGTTTTAATCTCATATTTTTCCTTTTGCAAGAAATTGATTTTGTATTGTTTTACACTTTTTCACTTGACTTTTTCCTTTCCTTTATCTCTAATGCTAATAGAATCCCCCTGTAAGCCTTTATTTGAAATAGAGTAAAGCTTGGTTGATTTAATATATCTAAAAAGGGCTTATTGACATTTTCCCCTTGATAAAGGAGTACAGATTTAAAAAGTTTTGCACCCATACAATCTTGAAGTTTAGAAAATCTATAAATAGATTGGTCACTATATGCCAAATATTGTGTGTTGTTCACAATATCCTTAAAATTATCTATATCTATTGGAAAATTAGGTCATTTTCATACAATTTTAAAGAGTATATAAGCGAAATTATGGTTAAACAGTAGGTATGAAAATAAAAATAAAAGACCTAATAAACACAGAAGAAGTTTTAGAAAAGTTGGGAAAATTACCA
>Ga0256837_1000026_pt1 | contig 126269 bp, 180 predicted proteins | sample 4562384metaG_FD_185976 | JGI IMG/M metagenome (GOLD analysis project Ga0256837, IMG submission 185976) | Hydrothermal vent microbial communities from Guaymas Basin, Mexico - 4561-384 | ecosystem: Environmental > Aquatic > Marine > Hydrothermal vents | place: Mexico: Guaymas Basin | collected...
TTTCAGGAGAAGCAAAGTTATCACATAGTTATGGTCATAAGCTTAATTCATTGATTATGTTTGTTAATAACCCAACAAATCCTGCTCTAACAGAATTACTTACTTCAATAGATGAGTCATCTTATGGTTGGATGGTGTCTGCAATTGATAACATAATCAATAATGGATTATCACCTTATTATGCAGATAAATACTCACATATTACCTCAACTAATGAATTTATCAAAAATTTATTAAAAATAGCAGCAATTTTATTAAAAACAGACAATTTTGAGGATGCAATATTGACATTCTACACTATAATAACGGATTAACTATGGCACAACCAGATACAAAAAGGTTATATAATAAATACAGACCAAATATATTAGACCAAATGGTAGGACAAGACGAAGCTACTGCAATAATTAGAGGGATCTTAAAAAACAAAGGATTTCACTCAAGCAGAGAATTTATCTTGGAATCAGAAGTCGGTGGTGTTGGTAAATCAACAATAGGTAGAATACTAGCCCAAGGGATAAACTGTGAAAATATATCTGATACAGGTGAGCCATGTAAAGAATGTGAGCCATGCAAACAATTTGATGCCAATATATATCAAGATTATATAGAAGTGAATGGTGCTGAATACAATACAGTAGACAAAATGAAATCTGTGATTAATTTAGCATCTCAATATCCAAATAACTCTGATGGTTGGAGAGTTATCATTATAGATGAGTTCCAAAGGGTTTCAAAACAAGCACAGTCAGAATTCCTTGATCTACTTGAATTCAAATCAAACAAGACAATCTTTGTATTTACAACTACTGAAATGCATCAAATTTTACAACCAATACAAACAAGATGTATGAATATTCCACTGAAGAAGATTAAGCCATCAGTAATAAAACAAAAACTAGTTGAAATCTGTGAAGAAGAAGGTATAAGTTATGATGATGAATCACTTGTGAAAATATCACTGAACTCTGATTCATCACTAAGAGAAGCAATAAAATTAGTGGATTTGTATAGAATATCATTCGGAGCTGTAAAAAACTTAACCATGACAGATAAATACTCCAAACTGCTTGAATTAATCTTTTTTGGCATCACACACCAAACAGAAATGCTAGAGGAAGGTCTTTACGATATCAATACCTCTAATCTTTATAAGGATTTGGGCATTGTATTGTTTGAATTAAGATCAAACAATTTGAGAAGAATCTCACCAGAATATTGGAACAAATATAAGATTCTGATGGAACCAGAAATAGATAATTTGGTTAAAAACTACTTATTGTATAAACCCCAGGATCAGGAATCATTCGTACTTTGGTGTTCGCTCATCGATATCAATGTCACATCGACTAGAAAGAATAAAGAAGTGGAGAGAACAACTAGAGAATATAGCATTAAGGAAAAATTTAATGCATCTCTATTATTCATTAAATATGGGTTTAAAAGGAATAGATAAATGGATAAATATCTAATATTAGCATCAGAAAAGGACATGGACTTTGCTCTATGTTCAAGATTAGAGGAGATAGATAAGGCAAACATAGTTATCCCTTTTGATAAGGATTTAGGATCATCTAATTATATTTATGTGAAAGATGGAGATGAACTTTTACTAAAAGAGATAAACAAACTCATAAAATATTTCAATTTGAACCAATTTGTCGATGCATCCGTTCTCAATATCCATGTTGATAAAATTGATGAGTCTAATAGTCTGAAGAAAGGCGATTATGTGAGACACCTATCTTATGGTAAGGCTCCATTATTAGTTGATAAGATCCTGAAGAAACATGTAGTTACTACAATAACAATTAGAAACAAGAAATTTGAGATTAAAGATACTAAGGACAAATTCATAATCCATGATAACCCTGCTTATTATCTATATGATACATTGGATATTCCATCGTTGAAGGGAGTTATAAATATTGACTGTGATTATTTATTATCAATAACATCAGAGTTCGATGAGATAATAAAATTGTTATTGAGAATAAAAATTACTAATCAAAATAGAATAATGGTGTTTATCAATCCAAATGAGATAATGGAAGAGGTTGCTCTTGCTTTGGAATTACCAACATATAATAAGTTTATTCCATCAGAGATTATATTTTCTGATAAGAAATATCTATACCATAATTTTGAAAAGGTACTTATCAAACATAAAATCAACCTAATACAAGAATCACCTGATTTGTATAATCCAGTTTATGAAGCGATAATAGTACTTAAAGAGAATGGGACTATAAAAGAACTATTCAATAAAGACTACATAAAGTCAATAACTAAAGATTTGGATAATAAATCAATTAAATCAAGATTCAAAAAGTATTATAAAGACATAATAGATTTGACAGTAAATTCAACATCTCCTTTGCCAATAACACCAACTATTGATTTTAATATCACTCATGATTATTCAATATTTGAGAAATATGATATGTATTGGTACATTGAGAATTATGACATTTATCATAGAATTCTAAGATTTTAAGGACATAACATGGAAAGATATATACCGATGCACACAATTCACGATGAATGTGAAAATGACAAATATTCAATACAACATAAGGTGTTCAAACACTCATTTAGATCTCAGATGGATGGAGAATTCATGGGTCAGAATGATGGCGATATAATAGCTGTTCTTGTTGATAAAACTAAAGATGAAATTGTTATGAGTGACTCTGTTATGGAGAAGAAAACAAATCTTGATTTTTTGAACAATGCCAAAGGAAATATATTAGTAGCTGGTTTAGGTCTAGGTATGATTCTCATCGCTCTAAAGGATAAAAAGACTGTTGAAAAGATTACTGTTGTTGAAATCGATCAAAATCTAATTGACCTCATATCCCCAACATTGTCTAAACATATAAACATAGATATAATAAATCAAGATATCAATGATTTTGATCCAAAAGAGAAATATGACACTATTTACTGTGATATATGGAACAATATAGAGGGTGATAATCTAGAAGAAATGACAATCTTATATAACAAACTGAAAGGGTCACTATCAGAAGATGGATGGATAAGTAACTGGAGAATGGCTGATACAATAAAATTATCAGACTGCGATACCAAACATAATCCAATAAATATGATATCTGAGGATGAAGCGATTCAGGTGATAGTTGATACGGCTATAGAAACAGGAGATACACCACAAAATCTAATTGATTTATATGAAGAATCAAAACATAGTTATACAAATTTAGTAAAAGAATTAGATAGCTCAATATTTGTATGTGAACATTGTGGGTGGACAATGGATATAAACGAACAAGATTCTGATGGAATTTGTAGCTCTTGTTCTGACGACTACATGGAGGAGTAATAATGGAAAACCATTATATAGATTATCTGTCTACACAAAATAAGGCAGAGGGAAATGAAAATATTAAGGATTTATTTAAGGAATACTTCTCAATGGTACGACCTTTATTAAATAATATCTTTTGGGTTGATAGTTTTACTGCTTATTTGAATTATACTTGTGGTGTATCTCAATCGAAGATTGGTGATTTAATTGGGATGTCACAGTTAGGGGTATCAAGAAGAACAAGATCATGTATTAGAAAATTGTCACTTTACTTGGAACGACCAGAAACTGATTCAGATAGAATCTCTGAAGATCTTAGAATATTCTTCCCTGAAAAATGGATTGAGCCACTAATATTATATTATTTCACTTTTAGTTTCAGTCTAATCAATAAATTAACAGGGTCAGTCTTTTTTAGAAATAGAATAATAACAGCAAAAGATTACATGGACATTCTATCTGCTTCAACATCAGAAGAGGACTTCAGGAACAAGATAGAACATAATCATGAGAAGATTTATAAGTTATTGGACAACGGAGAATATAAAACATTGTTAGCTACAATAAGAAGATACAACAAATTTTATACTGAATTATTGGCTACTAATACATATTCTTATTATCAATCTAAGTTATTTGATGACAAGAGAGGTAATTCTAAGAAATGATCAAATTTGTAGATAAACAGGCTAGTAATATTATTGTAAATTTATGGGCTAATAAAGATAGAGAACTGGACACCACTTTAGATAATAACTGTAAACATTTAAATGTTGAGAATCAGGTCTGCACATCTTGTGGCTCATTTGTTGGTTATTGGGGACATGAGAAGTCAATATTACAATTCTATAAACACACACTACAATTTGTTTATAATCAGAAATGTGATGTACATATAGTTCATCATAAACCTATTCCCAATGAACTGGTGCTTGGAGATTTCTCAATTAGCAAAACTGCTTCAAATCCATATAGATCAATAACTCATATTGATGACAATCATATGATAATAAGTTCGTTTTATAAAAATCCAATGTACACTAAGTATAATCATGCCAAGAAAGGATCAGTTATTGAATGGCTGATAAAAAATGTAATAAATAGTGGCTCAGTGTTTTTGAATCCAACCAAAATAGAACATGGTTATCCAATCAAATATAGCCATATAAACAAAGGAATTAATAATGATAAATGGCATAACATTTTCACAGGATAATAGACAAATGGAAGCTTCAGTCGGTGTATCCTCTAAACTACAACTAGATTCATTCAAAAATAAGACTGTTTCTAAAACAATCAATTTAAGACCTATGATAAAGGCAGGTGCAAAAGTCGAGCCAACTCAAAATGGTTTCAGAGTAACATTTCCAAGAACCTTAACTGCATCGGTTAAAACAATTGAGTTTGTTAAATCAATGTTAAAGAAATGCACTAATGGAAAGTGTGATTTAATTGATGTTCCAGATAACCCACTTTGGGATATTGAAGAAATTGGAACAAACAAATTTCTAATTAAACAACTATAAGGAGCAATACAAATGGAACTAGGTATTGATAAGAACTTAACAATAGACTTCTCGGAAAATGAAGCAAATGAAAGCACAGATATAGATTATGGTGAGAGAAATCCTATGACCGTAATGTTTCTAGATGAAGATAATGAAACAATTACTGAAGAGGAAGAGGTTACATTAGAAATAACAGAGCAAGATGTTTACATCGCACTAATTAACATTTTCAGTAAAAACCCAGCTATTCTTAAATCAATAAGAACTAACTACTCAGCTATAAAAATGACAATTGACAATGAATTATCTGAGTTCTTTGGTGCAGACTTAACATTATCTGACTTAATTGAAACATTTCCAAAAATACAAGATTTTGTTTATTTATCATCAATCGGTGTGCTTGTACATAATAAATATATTAATGCAGTTCCATCTGATGTAAAATTATATGTTGAAACACCAAATGATAAAGATTCTATATACATTAGAACAACATCTATTGGAAGAGTATTTAAATCAATACCAGTAATTTCATTCTTTGTTAAAGCAGAATTTAACAGTCTAATGGCTAAATTCTTTAAAGGAAAATTTCCATCAGGTGTCAATGGAGATTATTACAATTACTACATATCACAGTTTCAAGAAGCTGAAACTCAGAGAAAAATTCAAGATATAAATATTGATATTGAAGTAATGACTGATTTAGAGATTGTATCATGGATTGACGAATGTGGTGGTCTTACTGAAGAGGTTTACACAACATTCAAATTATCTAATTTTCCACAAAGAAGACTAGATAAGATCAAGAAAATCATAACATTAATGGAAATGAATTAACATGGAAAAGTTATCAACTAAATTAAAAAATTATAAAGATCTACCTTTTGAAGAAAAGATGGATCTAGTCGAAGACATTACTGCTACTATAATCTCTCAATATGGAGAATTATTAGATAGTGTAGATGGGGAAGATAGAAGTTTTGCAATCGGTTCAAAAGGATATAATGAAGCAGTAAAATCAATGACTTCACTATTAGGGCAATTGTCTAAATTGAACATTTACAATCGTGAATCTGCTATGAAAGATAATATAGACTTCAATCATCCAAAGATTCAGAAAGGTATGTATTTCTTAATTGAAGCAGTAATTGATTCTATGAAAGAATCAGACATTGATGATACTCAAATCGCAGTTTTTTCAAACACTCTTTCTTTAAAATTAGTCGGATTCGAGGATCAATTAAATTCAACACTTAAAAAACTGGCTTCAACTCTTGTTGATACTGCCAAAAACCCACTTATTGAAAAGATACTAAATGGTGAGGCAAGATAATGAATATTATTGCAGGTATAGTAAATTCTAATATCAAGATTGGCGACTATAAGATTATCAATAATTCACTATTTAAAAACGAATTATTGATAGGTACTGCATCATTCACTTGGTATAAATATCCAAGAAAAACATTGAGAATAACCTCATTTAAAATGTCTACTGCAAATAAAAACAAAGGTCATTATAAAGCATTTATAAAAGATCTTATAAATTATAGTGATAAAAATAACATAATGACCACATTCCACTCTGTTGCAAGAGTTGGTACTGCAAAACAATCAGAGCATAAAATATTGTTATCTCTAGGTTATAAGCATAATTTTGGTAAAACAAAAATAGCTGAAATTCAAGATAGTTACTATAGATATCCATCTAAGACTACTCAGGCAATTGAGGGATTATATGCAGCAGTAACATTTACCGATTTGACTACATCACAATTGCTTAATATAACTAAATCTATCCCTAATGGAGAGAAAGAGTTCCATTCGACTCTATTATATAGTAGAGTCTCATTGCCAACATATGTTCCACAAGGAGAGATATTTCCAGTCTGGGAAGCTCCATCTAGCTTATATTCTCTTGAAAAATGGATAGATACCGATGGTAAAACAATATTAGTGCTTACTTATTCTTGTAAAAATTTAGAGGATAGACATTCATATTTAATGAACAAACATAATGCAACTTATGACTTCGATGAATATAAACCACATATAACACTTTCGTATGATATCCCAGAAGAGTTTAACATAGATAATATAAACATAGAAGAATTAGAAATTCAAATATCAAATGAGTATGCTGAAAAACTAGAATTATAGACATACAAGAAGGACTCGGAAACCATGGCAATATCAACTCTTGTATCGAAGATTTCAAAGTCCACATCAATAGTAGATCCAATAACTTTTGCACAATCTCCAAATTTCTTGGGGATTAACTTATTCCCACTACAAAAGTTCATCATTAAGATTGTATATGGTATGGAATTGGATGATAACTTAAAAGTTCCAATAGTAATTAAAGATAAGTTCAACGAGGTAGTTCTTGAAGAATTTTATTCTGAAACTGAATTCTTATATTATTTATATGACAACGACTATATTAACAGTTTAGAATTCGATGAATCAATTATTGAGATGGTACTAGTGATTGGTCGTAGGGGAACCAAAACTACAATATCATCAATCATAACAGCATATACATTATATTTGCTACTAATGAAAGAATCACCTCATGAATATTTAGGAGTGATTAAACAATCAGAAGTTGGGATTGCTATCTGTTCTAATAATAAGGATAATGCATCAAGACAACTGCGAGAGGTTTCTGCCTTTATTTATGGGAGCAAATGGTTCAAGCCATTTCTTGTGTCAAAAGAACCTGCAGCAGAGGGCTTCTTCTTAAAATCATCTGAACAAATTTCAAACCCAGAAAGTAAGATTGGTCACATATTTGTATCAGTATTTGCAGCATCTCCATCAGTTAGGGGTGCATCTAACTTAATAGTTATAATGGATGAGTATGCCCACTTCATCGATTCTGAAGTTTCAACTAAATCTAAACCACTAGATAAATTATTATATGAGGCACTTACTCCATCAGTTTCTGGTTTCTCTGATCCTGATGGTAAGCCATTAGGTAGAGCAATGATAATCACATCACCTAATGGTAAGAAGGGTGAGGTATGGAAGAGAAAGAAAACATCTAGGGACGATAAATCTCAGTTGTTCATGAATATTCCATCGTGGTGGATAAATGCAAACTTAGCATCAGCATTTCTAAGAAAGATGTATAATGAATCTGAAGCATCATTTTGGCAGGAATATGGTGCTAAATTTGTTGAGAAAGAATCTGGATGGATTGAAAATATGGCTAAGTTCAGATCTATGAGAGATTTAGCCCTTAGCAATTCTAAAAACAATGGTACAATGAAGAAAAGATACTATGTCGGAGTCGATCTAGCTCTATCAGGGGATGGAACAGCAATCTCTGTAATATCTTATAGCAAAAATCGTGGAAGAACATTAGAAGATGAAAAACATAATGAACATATCACAAATGAAGGTGTTTATGCGATTGAATATGTTTGGTATAAACTACCAGCCAAAGGTCAGATATTATCAGTTAATGAAATAATAGTAGAACTCCTAAGTATAAAAGAACAATTTAATGTTGTAGGTTGGGCATTTGACCAATGGGCATATGATATGTTCGATCAATGGCTACAAGAAAAGAATATTAAGCTTAAGAATAAGATGAAGGTATCATCTACACAAGAGTCGAATTCAAACATGGCAAGATTCTTTAAGGCATTGATGAATGAAGGGAAGATAGTACTTCCAAATGACGATGATTTATTCTATGAGCTAGAGGCTTTAAAAGAAACATTGTCAGGTAAACATATTAAAGTTGAAAATACATCAGGTCATGATGATAGATTTACTTCAATATTAAGAGCACTTTGGATCGCTCAATCGGATCCAAGAAGAGGTGATATAAATGAGAATAGGATTACTACTCACAGACAGTATGAAACATTTAAGAAAACTCATCATAAACCACTTCAACAATTAAGAAATAGAACACCTAAAAAACGGAGAAGATAATGAAACAAATTGAAATTGATATAGATGTTGGCTCATCGAATGCAATACTTACAGAAGCTTATAAAATCATATTAAGGCTTCAGGATGAGAGCTTACAAATTTCTAGACTTACTGAAGTCCAATTGAATAAATTAGCATACTATTTTTATACTGTCAATCCTTATTATAAAAGAATAATCAATATCCATTCTAGACTTCCATTATCATCAATATTTGTTGCAAAGCCTAAATTGGATGATAATGATATTGTTCAGGATTATATATTTAGATTTTATGAGAATTTCTATAAAACATCAGGATTGGAAGCATCAATCAAGAAAGCTACATTATATTTCAATATTTTCAGTTGTGCATACATTCTTATTGAAGATGATTTTGATAAACTATCTACTGTAATAAGCGATGAGGAAAACTTATCGAATAAGAATTATAACTCACTGTCAGAGGAAGATCAAAAATTCATAGATGACTCGGTTGCTAAATATAACAGAGGTGAGTTAAAATCAAGAGATGAGATCGATCGAGTTATTAAAAAATATATCGTAGAAATCAACGATAAATACATGGGTGTGCTGAAATCAAGAGTACTATCTCCTTTTGATATTATTGAAGTATCTGAAAATCATGAGCTTGACTACTATGAATATGAAATAAACAAATCAGAGTATATTGTAGATTTCATTTCATCATCTGAACACAAAGATGATGAAAAAATGAAAAGAGAAGATAAAATCATGAGAGATCTAGTCGAAATAGGATACAGTAGATCATTTGTTGCTCTCCATTTCGAAGATAAAAATTCTAAGACTATAACAATAACATCTGATCCATCAACTGATGGAATATACATGGTAAAAATGACCAAAGATGAACTTCTTAATGAAAATAGTAATGACATACATTCAATATTAAGAGATTTAATAAAATATGAGACTTCTTCAATCAAACAACAAGAAAGAATCAATAAACAGAATAAAAAGGTTAATTTTGTTAAGTTACCTGATGACTTAGGGGATGATGAGGTTGAGAACATTGAAGGTAAAATTGATGATGCATTAGATGATGAAAATGGATCATATGTAACAACCAATATAGACTTATCTGTTGAAAATGTGGATTTCGAACTTAATGTTCCAGAGGAAGCATCAGATATAAGAGAAGAAGCTAAACAAAATATACTAATTGGGACTGGAACTCCAGAGTCATTAGTTAATAGTGATGATAGTTATGGATCTTCTTATTTGAAATTAGAAATTTTACAAAATGAATATACATCTTATAGATCATCAATTAAAGATCTAATAGAAGAAAATATATTCAAGCCAATCGCTTATAAGAAGGGATTTATTACAGTTGACCTATTTGGTTATGCAAGAGAAATCTACCCAACATTGGCATTTGAAATTGGTAGCATTATTAATAATCAAGATTTCTTGGAAACTCTGAAAGACTTAAATAGTGATGACTTGGTATCTAATCAAACTGTTTTAGAACGATACGGAATAGATCAAGATGAAGAACTTACAAAGATCAAAAGAGAAAATGAACAAAGAGAAGAGGCAGGAGTTTAAAAATGAATATAATAGTTGGGGTCGGCTCTAAGTCAAATAAATTTAGAGCACCATTAAAGATAGTCAAGAAAAAGAATACAGTACCAGAAAACAAATCAGTAGATAAAAAGGAATTTAAGCATGTTTCTAAATAGAACAAGAAATGTAATATCATCAACACCAGAAGGTAAAAAATCTGGTTTCACAAACATAAAAATTAACTCATCGGATTTTGTGTTATCACAAATTTCAATTGTTGCTTCATGTAATATTGTCGATGAACATGTAATAACACCTGCGACTGTTGAATATATTAATGAGAATCATAATGCATGGTCGAATGAAGATATGAAGAAATATTATAAGTCATTCATTGGTGGTCATAATTTCCTTGAACATGAACAAAATGAAAAGAAGTCATATGGATTTATTGCCGATGCTACACTTAGAAAGAAAGAAGTAAACGATGATGAATTCATCTATTCTGTTGAGCTATTAATAGCAACTGCAAAAAAGAATACTCCAAATGATAAAATAGCAAAGAAAATATCTGATGATAAACAAGCTTCATTTAGTATGGGATGCATGTCATCAGCAATAAAATGTTCATATTGTGGTCATGTATCAGTAAATGAAGATGATGACTGCAAACATATAAAGAACCAATTAGGTAAACAGTTTGCAACAAACGATGGTGGATTATCTGAAATAGCAATGATTGTTTCAGATGCTACAACTGACTCAACTAAAGGTTATATAACATTCATAGAAGCATCGGTAGTTTCTAACCCAGCTTATGTTGGTGCAGTGTTAGGTTATGTCCTTGATATAGAAGATAACAAGGACATCTATTTAAAGATTCCTAATGAAAACTTAAATAGACCAACATATAACGGTATAAAAACATGGCAATCAAAAAATATGATTACAGTACTAAAATAAACTAATAAAAAGGAACAACTCGGATGGATTTCACAGTAATAAAAAGAGATGGTACCATTGAAAAATGGGATTCACATAAGATCAAAAAAACGATACAATGGGCAGTTAACAATATTGAGGGTGTAGATGCTATGACTCTTGAAAACAGTCTAAAGTTATTTATTAAACCAAATATGCAATCTACAACAATTATCAGATCACTTATTGATACTACAATGAATTTAATGGATGATGCCAATGAAAATTGGGGGCTTGTTGCAGGTAGACTAGCAATGATGGATTTAAACAAAGAAGTTAGATATAACATGTCTAAATTTCAAAAAGTGGATGTATCAAGAAAATTTGGATACAATAAAACATACGAGAAAATCTTATGGATGGTTGAAAATGGATATTATGACAAACAAGTAATATCTGAATACTCTGAAGCAGAACTAAAAGAAGTTATAAGTCATATGAATCCTAATATGGATGACTGTTACACTTATTCTCAGGTTACTGCGATGCAAGGGCAATATCTACTTAGAACAGGTGATGATTTAGTTATTGAACTTCCACAAGAGATGTACATAGCAATATCACTTATTGTTGCTTCGATTGAACATCCAGACAACAAAGTTGCACAAGCAATCAGATTCTATGAAGAAATTCATGAACAATTCATATCTCCAGCTACTCCAACTGTTGCAAATATGAGAATTCCAAATGGATCAGGAACATCTTGTTCAATTGTAGTACCTGGAGATTCTTTGGACCAAATCAGTCATGCACAAACTCAAATTAAGAAGGAAACTTCTAAGGGGACTGGTTTTGGCGAATATATGGGATTTGTAAGATCTAGAGGATCTGATATTGCAGGACACGAGGGTGTTGCAGGGGGACAAATTCCATATATAAATGAAATTAATGCTTCAATCATCTCTACTGATCAATTAGGTGTGAGAGATGGGAATATTGCAATTTACACAGATATTTGGCATGCTGATGTATTAGATTTTGTTTCTGATCTTAAGTCTGAAAATGGTGATCAAAGATCTAAAGCACATGATATCTTCAGAGGTCTTAATATTCCAAATCTATTTTGGGAAAGAAAAAACAATAGAGAAAAATGGACATTATTTGATCCATATGAAGTTAAGAACATCTTAGGATTCCATCTTGCAGATACTTATGGTGCAGAATTTGAGGAAGCTTATTTAAAATTAGAATCTCTTGGTCTAAAATCAGCAGTCACAATAGAAGCAAGAAAATTTTGGATTTCAATTCTTAAAAAATTACCAGAAGAAGGCGATCCTTACATCTTTTTCAGAGACCATGTAAATGAAGTTCATGCAAATAAACATATTAATGTTGTTTATGCTTCAAATCTTTGTACTGAAATAGCATCGATATTCACTCCAGATTCTGAAATTATTGAAGAATTTGTATCAGAAGAGAATGGTGAGAGACACTCAATAGTAAAAAGAAAACTAGGGTATGCAACTACTTGTAACCTTGTTTCTATCAATCTATCAAAACTTCCAGAATGTAAAATAAGACAAGAACAAATCATGAGAACAGCACTTAGATTTGTTGATAATGTAGTATCACTTACAAAAAATGCTAATCCATCTGCAACTGCCTTTAATGAAGATTTCAGATCAACTGGTATTGGGTATTTAGGTTATGGACATTTCATTGCGAAAAACAAACTATTATATGGTAAAACTGATGCAATTAAATTTACTGATGATTTATTGGCAGATTTGACTTATTACACATTGGATGAATCATGTGAGTTGGCAAAAGAAAAAGGTGCATATAAATTTTATGAGGGAAGCGAATGGTCGAAAGGAATATTCTTCGGACGGACTCTTGATCAATTACCAAGCAAATACAAAGATTTATATGCAAAAATGCAACTACACGGTCTTAGAAATGGTTACCTTTTTGCAATCGCACCAAATACTGGAACATCTGTTCTAACAGGTACGACTCCATCAATTTATCCAATCAAAGGATTTATTGCTGAAAAAGAAGGTATTGCAGGTAATGTACTATCGGCAGTTCCTGAAATTGAAAAATATAGATGGTACTATAGAAACATCTCACAAGTAACTTATGAGGAATATCTATCAACAATTGAGGTATTTCAGAAATGGGTGGATCAATCAATCTCGTGTGAGATTTATTTTATACCAGATCAACATACACCAAAAGATCTATATGACTTTTATGATATAGCATTTAAGAAAAAGCAAAAAACTGTTTATTACTGTAAGAATAAAAGAATCACATGTAAATCATGTGCTAATTAAAAGGACAAACAAATGACACCACCATCAGGATTTTCAGATGCTAAGAAGATGACTCTTCTAACTAAGCTTCAAATGTTCAATTCAGAAGGACAATCTTTCAATAACCCAATTATTGGAGGTAACCCAACTGGGTTACTTGTAACAAATATGTCTAGATATAAAAAAGACATATTTAGATTATATCAATATGGAGTTTCAATTCATTGGATTCCAGAGAAAGTAGATTTATCTAATGATAAGAAAGACTATTTATGTTTGTTACCAGAAGATAAATATGGATATGATCACATATTATCATTTTTGATATTTTTGGATTCAATTCAGACTATACACCCAATGCAATTGGCTATGTTCCTTACTGCACCTGAGTTCAATCTATTACTAGCTATTCAAACATTTCAGGAGGCTATACACTCTCAATCTTATTCATTCATAACTGAAACTGTAATGACAGAAGAACAAAGAGAAAGAGTATATGATCTATGGAGACATAATCCAGTTCTGAAAAAAAGAAACAAATATATAGCAGGAACTTATCAAAATTTTATTGATAATCCAACTACTGAGAATTTTTGTAAGGCGATTTTGGCTAATTATATATTGGAAGGTATCTATTTCTATAATGGATTTAAATTCTTTTACAATCTTGCTGAAAGAGGACAAATGAATGGATCATCTGATATTATCAAACTGATAAATAGAGATGAGGTTTACCACATTTTAATCTATGAATTATTCATAGATGTACTTAAATCAGAAGGTCACTGGGTACTTACAAAAGAAGATGAAGAAGCATTTTTTGAAGAGGCAGTAATGCAAGAAATTGAATTTTCTGTTGGTGCACTAGAAGAATGTCTAGGGTTCTCAAGACCGATAATCGAGGAATATACTTATTACTTGGCAAATAAGAGATTAACTGCAATTGGGAACACAGACAACAAATGGAAAAACTATACAAAGAACCCAAGAAGAAAATATGATTCAATCATTGAAGCAGATGGTGAGGTGGAATCAGATGAAAATGTATTCACTGGTGGCTCAACTGCTTATGTTAAAGCGGATTCATTAGAAGGGTGGGATGACCTTGAATAAGGTTACCCACAAAAAGGAGATTAAAGTGAGTGATAATACAGCAGGAGTGATTATAGTAGCATTATTGATTTTATTTTCATTAATGACCTTAGATGGTTCAAATGGTGATGACATGTTAGATGCTACAATAAAATATATAGAGAAGGATAAACAATGTATGAATACAAAGTAAACATTGAAAGATTCAAAGACAAAGATGCATATGATGGGGATACTGTTAAGTTATTTGTAGACTTAGGGTTTCATTTAGAGTCTAAAATAACATTAAGATTGGCAAATATTAACACACCAGAGGTTAATAGAAAAGATGAAAAAGAAGCAGGTATTAAATCTAGGGATTGGTTGAGATCTAAGCTTAACGATGCAAGAGATAATAAACTACCTGTCCATATCAAAACATATAAAGATAAAACTGGCAAATATGGTAGATTAATTGCAGATCTATTTGTTGGCGATATGAATTTAAATCTTGAAATGGTTAAATTGGGACTGGCTGAAGAAAAGAATTATTAAAACTTTTATCCTTTAATTTTATAAGAACATAACAGCTTCAAAATTAAAGGATAACAACATGAAAACATTTAATGAATCGAAAATCGATCTAATCACATCGAGAAAACTTCTACGAAAAATCAAAATCGAAAAACAACTAGACAAAGAAATCACAGAATACCTTTATGGTAAAACACCTATGTTTGCTCCTGAACCACAAAGACTGATCTTAATAGACTCAGAAGAATCTAGACTTAAAGACTTAATATACATATCGAAGTCTAGAATGAGAAGAATAACAAGAAGACAAAGAAAATCGGTAGCATAAGGATTAATAATGTTTGGAAAATCAATAAAATTATCAATGGAAGAATGGAATCAAATAACATCTAAGTACGATTCCATGTCGCAAATGCTAAAAGAGGAAAAATTAATCACATCGAAATTAATTGATCAAAATGGCAAATTAATAAATGAAATTGCAGACTTAAGAAAAGATGACATATTTCATGTTGCTAATGATAATCTAAGAAAGGAAAATAAAACTCTAAGTGAAGAGAACAAAAAGTTAAGAAAAACAATAAATGAGATGTTGGCTCTTGAACAAATTCTATTAGAGAAGATTGAATCAGTGGCTGATCTGACTTATAAGAGACCTAAGACATTACAAACTCAAATAAACACAATTTTAGACATGAAGGTATAAATATGAATAAATATGATCAACCAATGATGAAAACGGCACACATATGGGCAGAGCAATCATACTGTAAGAGAAGACAAGTTGGTGCAGTTCTTGAAAAAGACGGAAGAATATTGGCAACTGGATACAATGGAACAATATCAAAGATGAGCAACGAATGTGAAGATAAATACTACGAATGCCCAAATTGTAACACTAAAAAATCAAAATTATATGATCTTGTAGATCTACCAAAACAGGATATCACTTATCCACTGTATATGGAAATTACATCTAATTGTAAACAATGTAATACACCATTAATGACTTTTATGTCTAATAGTAGAACATTAGAAGAAAGACATTCAGAAGTAATGATAACACTAGAGACCAATGAATTTACAGTTCATGCAGAACAAAACATTATTACATTTTGTGCAAAAAACGGGATTCCAACAAATGGCACTACTTTATATATAACAACTAGCCCTTGTAAGCAATGTGCAAAGTTAATAGCACAATCAGGAATAAAATCCGTAGTGTATGATGAAGAGTATAAGGACAAATCTGGTATAAACTTTTTGAAAGAAGTAGGTGTAAATACTTCAAAATATAAAGGATAAAAAGATGCTAAGAGAACTTATTTCTGCATTCATACCTATACGAATGGGTATGATAAATGACACACCCTCTTATTGGCGAAAGAGATTATTTCACAAGGGGTACCAGATCTTATTAAAAAGATCTGGCGAAAACGAGTATTATATACATCATGGAAACTATGATACACTAACTGAAGTTTTCGAGGAGATTGTAGCAAAATGATATACACTTCTTATTATGGCAATTGGAGAAATTTTCCAGAGGATTACAAATTGGTTTCTACCTCAGTACACAATCCTGATGGTCATAAATATTTGAAGGCTAAACCATTAAGACCACCTTATGATCTATGGAAAGCCTATAAATATGAGAATCTATCATGGGAAGATTATACAACATGGTATACTCGTGAAGTATTAGACAAACTAAGCCCAGATAAAATAGCAAAGAAATTAGATGGATCTATACTATTGTGCTTCTGTCATGCTAAATCCAATTGCCATCGACATCTTCTGAGAGAATGGATGATTAAACATGGTATCAATGTACAAGAATTAAAATATAAAGGAATGAAAAATGAAGAAATATCACAAGAGAATTAATATTTCAGGTCTGTCGGAAGCAGAAACAAGAAGATTGATTAAACTAATACACCTAATGAGTTATGGAACACAAGATTACAAGATTAACTACTATGGAACAGACAAAGAGATGATTATTACTAATAGAGATCTACATAAAGACATGAAGATAATCAGAAAGACAAGTTACAATAAACATAATGGTTACAATAAAAGATAACTAATAAAAAGGACTCGGAAAATGAATAAATTTCAAAATATATTAGATAGGGCAATGCATATTGAAATAAAGGCAGACCCATACACTGGAGATTTTCACTCTGCTAATACAAGAGCAGTATTTAGTGACGAATTCCACTCAAAGTTCATATCACCAATAAAAGAAGATCAGATAAAGGCAAAATCGCTAAGAGCAATTGGTAAAGGTCTTGGGTTATCATTATTATATCAAGCATCAAGAAGATCTGCAGGTTATACACTATTTTACAATTCAAATGTTGGGGATAGCCCAGAAGAGGCACAAAAATTTGCTGATAAATGGTATAATGGTGTTCCAAACTTTACAAAATCACTAAAGGACAGAATTGCTGATGGTCATGCCAAAGGATATACTACTAATGCATTTGGTAGAATTAGATATATTCCAAAGATTAATATTGAAGGGTATGAGAATCGCAAAACAAAAGAATATAACGAAAGAATTGCTACTAACTTTGCAGTACAAGGTCTTGGCTCTGAACAGATCAAATTGGGACTAAAAGAAGTTAACAATTTTGCTGAAAATAATCAATTAAATTTACATCAAGGCAATCTATCAAATATCAAGGATTTCTATACTAGAATTTTGTCTATTGATGTTGCAAATCCACATCTAGATGAATTTATGTCGATAGTAGACACATTTGAAGATGGCAACTGTAAGTTGTTGGTATCTGATGGGAATGAACTACAACAAGAATACTCAAGAAGTTTGAGAATAACGGCAAATATAATCAATGAATTTGGTCTTAAAATTTTATGGTAATTAATCAACAAATAAACACTGCCTATTATGAAGATAACAACTATAAAAAGGACAAATAATGCAACCAAGTGATTTAAAACAGCTAGTAACTCAAGAACAATTAGTATTTCTAACAGGTAGTGCAGGGACTGGTAAATCAACTTTAACTAGAGAATTAATAAAAATGGTAAATAATCCAATAATTTTAGGATCAACTGGTGTTGCATCTGTATTGGTTGGTGGACAAACATATCATAGTTTCTTTAGAATTAATGGGTCATCGACTCTAACTGAATTAAAATCAGGAGATGAGAGTTTCTGTAAATCTACAGGGATGACAATTCAACAAATTTTATCTAAAATGACAAGAGCAATTCAAAGTGCAGATATGATCATAATTGATGAAGTATCAATGATATCAAGAGATCATATGGAGTGTATTGAATATCGTCTTCAACAGGCTTGTGTTGATATTCCAATTTTATTTGTTGGCGACATGTTACAACTTCCACCAGTAGTAAAATCTGCCAACACTAAGTATTCACCACATGAGAATTTTATTGTAAATCATCCATGGTGGGAACATGTAACACCAGTTATGCTTCAAAAAATATGGAGAACAGATGATTTGGATTTCATTTCTGCACTGAATAAAATAAGAGAAGGTACTGTTGATGACGAGGTTAAGACATTTTTAAAATCACATAGACTTACACCTGATAAATTTGCAAAAATTGATAAAACAAAGTTCACATTTTTGTTTGGTACTAATAGCAAAGTAAGACAAAAGAATATAAATGAATTATCAAAGCTTGAGACTAAATCACATATATTCAACCCAAAGCTCATACCAATGGCAATAACACCAAAAAATAAAGATTATGATACATTCTTGGACAACAATAAAATTTCTACCAATTTAGAATTAAAAGTTGGTGCAAGGGTTATGCTCATTAAGAATAAAAACGACTATGAGAATGAGAGTCAATCTTATGTGAATGGTGACACTGGGGTAATTACTGATATCGATTGCAGTTCTACACCAACGATCACAATCAAAAGAGACAGAGATGGTGGGATATTATATGTAACTGAGGTTGAATTTGAGAAAATAAAATATGAGAACACTGGTGGAAGTCTTCAAAAAATAGATGAATTTAAAGTCACTGCTCTTCCAATCATGTTGGCTTATGCAATTACAATTCATAAATCTCAAGGTATGTCTATTTCACATCTTATTATTGATGCAGATGACCTTTTTGCTGATTCCCAATTCTATGTAGCAGTTTCAAGATCATCAGACCCTAAAAATTTATATATTAGCTGGAAAAAAGAAAGAACTAATATGTTAATACATGCAATAACTAAGGTTAATAAGAAAATGGTTAACTATTATAAATCTTTAGAGAATAAAGGGGATTAAAATGTGGAAGGATATAAGTGGCAAAACATTATATGATTTCAAAAGGAATATACACCAAGATTATTTGGCAACATTCCTAGCAATTCATGATGAGTGGGATATTATCATAGATAAACACCTGCTCCAACCAATAAGTGTAAAAATAAGTGATATCCTAGAAAATCGTAAAATATTCAGTAAGTTAGGATACTCATTTGTAAGATTTAAGTTTGATATTGAATTTGACAGCGAACATGGATCATTTGTGCCAGAATCATCTATGAATGCCTTTAACTACTCTCTAAAACGATTTAAAAGATTAGATGATAGTTATGCTAATGGCAGTGAAGATTCTTCTGTGCAACAGAACCAAACAGAAACTGTAACTGCACCTATAACTGAGTCTGTTGTTGAAAACGAAGAGCCAGAAATAGAAATACTAAAAATTCAAATAAACATGACAAAAGTAAAAGAAGCCAAGTTCGAAGGTGTTTTGAAAATACTATCATCATATGAAGGTGTTGATTGCGAACTATATGTAGAGCACAACGGCAATATCTACAAACAAGACAAACTATTAGACTATTCTAAACTATCTGCATTTATTGAAAAATCAGGAATTCCATCTTCTACAATTAAATAAGCATGTTTTTATCTTCTCCTGCTGATGTAAAATTACAAAAATACAGGAGAATACAATGCTTAGAAAATCTACAGCAGCAAAAACTAAAGCATTTATTAGTAAAATCGATAAACAAACAAGTTCTATCGCATCTACTTTAAATACTAAAAGTTTTTCAAAGAAACAAGCCCTTGCATCGTTAACTACAGCAGAAAACGATATCAAGAAAATTTATGTTGCAATGAAAGGTCTTATTGCAGTTAACCCACAAAAATTGTTACAAGCATCTCAAACAGCAGAGGGATCTGATGTAGAGCAAATCTTAACAACAATTTCAAAACTAGCTACTAGAGTTGATCTTATGGCTACTGCAATTCAATCTATGGAAGATGATGAAGTAGAAATCAATCCAGAAGATGTTGAATTAGAAGATGTACTTGCAGATTTTGGTGCTGAAGAGAATCCAGAGGTTGATCCAGAATTAGACGGAGATCCAGAGGTTGATCCAGAGTTAGATGAAGATCCAACAGTATTATCTGCTGATGAAGATCCAGAGATTGATCCTGAAGCTGATCCAGAGTTAGATGAAGATCCAGAGTTTGATGAAGATCCTGAGTTTGATGAAGATCCAGAAGTTTCAACTGAGGCTAAAGTTCATACAGCAAAAATCAAAAAAGTTATGAAAAGAAAACAAACTGCAAGTAAAACAGCAGGTTTATTTCAATTCGTGTCATAAAAAGTAAAAGGAAAAATTATGTTAAATATTAAAGGTGTATTTGGTGGATCAGATAACGGTTTCACTTTAGATGGTAGCAAGTTAACAGGTGATGTTGCAGAAGATAGCAGATCAGAGTATGTTGGACAATTTGTAGGTGGTAGATTAGCATCAATCGGTTCTGATGGTTTCATTAAACTAACAGAAGGTGACAAAGACTATGCTGAAGGTTTCATTATTAATGATGCATCAGGATATTTCATGGAAAATACTCCAGCATTAGCTAGTGGTATTGTAACAGTATTATGTGGTGGTGGGGTTGTTCTTACTGACCAAGTTGTTGAAGAAGATATTGCAGCAGGTGATAAACTTTATGCAGGTAAAGAAGGTAATGCAGGTCTAGTTACTAAAACAGAAACTGGTAGTGCAATCGGTGTAGCAAGAACTGGTAACAGTGCTTCTGATAAGACAATTGAATTAAGATTCTTCTAAGAATAAAAGGAAAAAATTATGAGCAGAATGACAAAAGCAGAAAAAAGAAAAGTAATCGCAAAGCTGATCAAGAGTCCTGAGGGAAGATCTGAAATTGCAGCAGCACTTCAAGAACCTTTAAGAGAGTTCAGAGACTATGAAACAGTTGGTCGTAGAGCATTTATGGTAGATCAACTTCCAGATGGTGCATTACCATACTATGATAAAGATCCAGAATTAACAGCATATACTGTTGGTGAGGAAGGACAAGATATCGTTGAAGTTATTAAAGGTGATAGAGTTTTCGTTCCACTAAGAGAGATTGCTACTAACCCAATGATTCCATTGACTCAGATCAAATCAAGAAAATATGATGTTGAATCAAGAGTTCAAAATAAAGCTAAATCTGAAATGTTCAAACAAGAAGATCAAGTTGTTTTTGACTTATTTGAAAAAATATCAAGTGCAGATGATGCAGTTAATGAGCCAATTGCAGTTTCAGCTGATGATGTATCTATTGATACTTTTAGTGAAGCAATGGGACAAATTGAAGAGCATGGTAACATTAGATGTGCAAATATCTTCATGAATGCTTCAAACATGAAAATTGTTAGAAGACTAGGTAAAGATTACTTTGAACCAGCTACAACTTCTGAGTTGCTTAAAACTGGACAAATTGGTAGTATTTTCAACTCTACAATCCATACAAGTCCACTTATTGGTAAAGATACACTTTACTTTACTGCAGAGCCAGAATTCTTTGGTGTGTTTGTTGAATCAATTGAACTTTCAGTTTTACCAGCAGATGAACCTGCTAAAAGACAAATTGGTTGGTCGATCTTCGAACAAATCGGAGTACTTGTACACAACTCTAAAGGTTTATCAGTTATCAAAATCGGATAATCTGACAATAACCTCTCAAAATGAGTGCATATATGCACTCATTTTTCTTTCTTCAAATTAATCAAAAATAACTACTAAGTTTTACAACACACTATTACAAACTAAAAATAAGGATGAATCATGAAATTGGTCGTACTAAAGAAATTTGTATCTGTCGAGCCAGGCATATCAAACAATAAAAAATACAAAAAAGGTGCAGTTATAGATTCAGATCTATTTTCTGAAAAATATATAGCAACACTTAAAAAGCTGAAATTTGTTAAAGAAGCTAGAGGGTCATCAACTGCAGATGCCGACAAATTAGCAAAAGAAGAAGCTGATAGAAAGAAAAAAGAAGAAGCCGATAAATTAGCAAAAGAGGAAGAGGCTAAAAAATTAGCAGATGAAAAGGCTGAAGCTGATAAATTAGCAAAAGAGGAAGCCGACAAAAAGAAAAAGGCAGCAGAAGCTAAAAAATTAGCAGATGAAAAAAGAAAAAAGGCAGCAGAGGCTAAAAAATTAGCTGATGAGAAAAAGAAAGCCGACGAAGCTGAGAAAAAATAATGATAAAAGTTATTTCATCTGCTCGATCTGATCAAGTTGTTGAATGGTTAGATCAGAATAAGCTATGGGGATCTCTTTGGGTTATTGACCCAGAGTTTGAGGACTTAGATAAAAAGTCAGCTACAAAATTATTAGAAAGTAAAGGTTATCATCAAGAAGATGTTGCTGAAGCTTTTAAAAATTCAGGTTTGGTTATAAAATAATGATAACATTTAGTGGATCGATTAATTTGGAAGCAGTGAGTCTTATGGAACTACATAAGACTAATCATACTAAAACTAGAAAAAGATCCACTAACTGCAAAGTACATAAAATAAAATATATAAACGATTCTAATCCAAATAGATACTTATTTTATGTAGTGTGCAGTGAGTCTTGGTCAAATAAAGACGGATGGATAACCTCAATTTTATTTGAAGATGCTAAGAATGAATCAAAATATGATAAAGTGAAACCACTAACCTCTGATGTAAGAGTAAAATGCTCATGTCCAGCATTCCAATATTGGGGGTCTGCTTATAATTCAACTAAAGATGGTTATGATCTAAATGTCAATGAGAAAAGAGAACCAAATATAAGAGATCCAAAAAGAGAAAGAACAATATGTAAACATATTGGGGCATCTAGATTAATACTGAGAAATAGAACATTCAAAAAGATGAGGAGACAATTTTCATCTGCAGATATTATCGATATGCCTGAAGTATCATGGAAAGATACAATCCCTAATATTGAGTCTTTTTTATCGGCTAATTTGAAAATGCCAAAAAAACAGATAAAGAAAGTAATATCATCTGTTACTGCTGAAAATTATATAACATTCTTAGAAAATTATGGAGTAATAATAAAATGACATTAAAAACAAGAACAGCCAAGTTATTCTTTAAAGTAAAATATAAAATTCAAGATTCAAAAGTGGCAATCGAGTTCAAATTCTTAGGATATAATGTAGTATCATTTAGAGTAAGAAAACAAGAATTTTTGGCATTCATGACTCCTTTTGTGGAAATATATAACATCTTAAAAGATGATAAGGAATTTTAATGACTGATTTAGAATATATAGCCCATTTAAGAACAAGAGTTTCTTCAAAATATAGACTTACGAAAGCCGATAATATGATTGATAACCCTGATGACCCAGAATACATGGAATCAGTATTATCAGGGATTGATGATTTCAATATTTATCCACCACAAACTAAATTCACACTTGAGGATTTCAAAAAGGACTCAAATAAAGAAGGAATATTAGTAAAACTAATGGCTAAGGCAATACTAACAACCATTATTGCTGAATGGGTATCAAATGGTATGGAGATGTCACTTGATGATTTTTCTGTTCCTGATAGATTAGATAGATACCAAGGATTACTAGATACCATCACTGATGAAACTAATGGATTGTTAGAATCAACTAAGAAGTCATATGGAACTAGAACAAAAGTTAAAGGTATAAAACCCACAACAGGTAGGAAAACACCATTAGGTAGACGAATGGGTTATAGTAATAACCTAAAATACTAAGTTAAAGGACTCGCAATGGCAGGTATAGACAAAATTAATAAAATAAAAGCCAAAGCAATTCCTCAAATTGTAAAAGCTTTCAAAAAGGCATTCTCAGTCGATGCCAAGATTTTTTATCCAACTGAAAACTCATCAATATATGGATCTCATGATAGTGAGTTCACTTATAACGAGATACCAGACGATGAAGATGAATTTTTAATATCTGGTATTTTTGGTAAACATTCTGAGTCGTTTAACACATTGGCAGAATTAGATCCATTTTTTGATGAGGATTCAGATAAGAAATTATACGATAATAATGAGAAAGTGATTCCAATTAATTCAATGATTGAGGTTATTCATGATGATGTTCATTTGAAATTCAAAATTTCATCTGCACCTGCTCAAGTATTCACCGATGAAAAGATATCGATCTTGAATATTTATAAACTTACTCCAATAGGATAAATAATATGGAACTTAAATCAACAACCCCAATAGCAATTCAAGGTGCAATAGATTATATTTACGATTCACTGTCTGATATAGAGTTAGTAGAGAATCCAATATTTGATCCAACTATTGATTTCAGAAGAGCAGTTCTTCAAACTAGAAGATTATATGCTGATACTGATCCAAAAATCTTTGCTAAAATAAAGAAAGATGGAACATTCACTAATCCAAGATGGTCAGTGTTAACATGGAATAGATCACCAATCCAAGATTCAAATATCCAAAATAGAAACATGTATTCATTTTCAGGGAATGAATCTGTTCTTCATGATGATAGACATAAGACTAGACTGGTAACAGTAGATTTAATGTTTATTATTTATACTAATACTATTGCACAGTGTGATGAAATAGAAGAGAAGCTATTCCTACGAATGTCAAAACAATTTGCATTCGACATGGCACTTAATGATAAGTTTAGAATGACAATATCAATCGATTCTTTTGACTCATCAGGTATGGAAATTATTGATTTAGAAAATATGGGATCAACATCAAAAGTTTCATTCAATGTCAAAATATCCTATCCGATCTTCGATAATCCACAGGTTTTATCTCTGATAAGAGATGTAAATTTAAACATATACGAAGGAGATTCAGAATGGCAACTAAAAAACCATCTAAACAAGCAAAAAGAGAACCAAGAGTAAATCTTATTTCCGTTGTAGATTATCCCCTTACGGTCGATTTGATAGGTGACGATGATATAATCGTTTCTGCTAGATCAACTGCTAAAGGAATAATTAAATCTAATATAATTTCTGTGCCAAATGGCATTAGAGTAGTAGGAGCATAAAATGGCAGCACCATATAGCATAGTAAAAGAGGTAGACTTATCTACTAGAGTACCTTCATTTCCAGGAGTATACGGAGCGATGGTAATACCAGCAGTTAAAGGTAGCACTGAGCCTTTTTTAGTTACTAGTGAGAAACACTTCCTAGACAACTTCTCTGAAAATGGTAAAGTTGAAATAAGTTATGATCTATCTTATTTTTCTGCAATTCAATACTTAGGTGGATCTAATAAACTGTGGGTATCAAGAGCAGTAACTAGTCCAAAATTATCAGCTATTGTTTTTAGCACAGGTAATCCAACTAAAAATACAAATATGTCAATTTCTTATCCAATGTCATATGACTTTGGTCAAACTGGAGATTTTGGGATTATTTATTCTGCAGGTACAGGTACTTGGTTTGAACAATTAGATGTTGAGATCCATAAAGGGACTAAAGATGATACATTTGGTATCACTGTTTATAAATTTGATGAGGAATTAGAAACATTTGATAACCTAACTTATTCTACAGTTGAAAATGAAATTAACTATAACTCATTATATATCAGAGTTGAAACAAATCAAATGACAAATGATGATAAAGTTAAAGAGTTGGAAGATAAAGGTACTGATGGAAGAAGATCAGCATTCGAAGGTGCAGATGGTGCAGTATTATCAAGTATTAAAATCAAAACTAATCCAAATGGCGATCCAATCCCAACTGTAAATGTAATATCTGGATCTGCTCCTCATGATGCAGTAGCAGATAGATGGTCAGGAACACCAACACCAATTTCAAATCCTGATGGATATCCATTAGATGCAGATGATTGTTTCATGATTACATCAGCTAATGTCGGTTTTTGGGGTAATAACATCCTTGTTACAATCACATCAAATGACAGTAGAATTAAAGAGCCTAAGTCTAAAAATCCATTTGTAATTGATGTTTATAAATCAACTGATTTAAATAATCCAGTTGAGACTAAAATAGTTACTAGACTTAAAGGTGTTAAAGATGGATATGGTTCAAGCATGTACATTGAGGATGTACTGAAATCATCAAATTATATCAGAGCATATGATAATCCAATTGTGGATGAATCAGTAATGCCTTTTGATCTTGCAGTTGACTTTAATGGTATACAAGTTCCAGTTCCTGAGAGTATGGATTTAGGATCTAACGGTACTGGTGTTTCAACTGGTGCAATTATCAATTCATCTGATAAGCTTAATGCTAAACAAAGTTACCCAATCACATTGTTAATGGATAGTGGATTATCATTTATTCCATACCAACAAAACCTAATTAAAATAGCTGAGAAGAGACAAGATTGTGTTGCAATTTTATCAACTCCTTTAAGTTTAGAGCTTTCTGCCAACTATTTAAATGAATTGGTTACATGGAAAAATAGCAAGTTTAATCCAAATACAAGTTATGCAGCATTATATACACCACATGTAATAATCTATGACAAAGATAATGATAGAGAAGTTCCAGTTTCTCCTGATGGTATTGTTGGATCGCTAATTAGTAAAACTGCTTCAAATTATGAGATTTGGTATCCAGTGGGTGGAAGAAAAAGAGGTAAAGTTATTGCTCTTGATTTAATCAGAAGATTTAGTGATGGAGAATTGGATTATTTATATGACAATTCAATCAATCCAATAAAATTTATGGTTGGTAAAGGTATCACTGTTGAAGGTCAGAAGACATTACAAGCTTATGCTAGTTCACTAGATAGATTAAATGTTAGACTTATGTTAATTGTTATTGAAACAGCAATTATGGAAGCAATGGAGAATTTCAAATTCGAACTTAATACTGCAGAAACTAGAGTTATTGCTAAATCAATTATTGATAACTACATGGAAGGTATTAAAGCTAGAAAAGGTGTTTATGACTACCTTACAGTATGTAATGATACAAATAACTCATCAGAGGATATTGATAACCATTTACTAAATGTTATGTTGCTAGTTAAACCAACTCAAGCAATAGAATATGTGGAGACAACAGTTGTTATTACAAGAACTGGCATGGACTTCAAAGTTGCAGCAGCAGCAGTATAAATTAAAGTAAAGGAAAAATTATGCCAAGACCAACAATGGAAAATGTAAGACAATTGGGAACATATGCATCTCAAAATAGATGGCAGATAACATTTGTTAAGTTCCCTAACATTGGGAGCTACCCAGATTCGGAGAACATGAACTTTAGATGTACATCATCTACTGTTCCAAAACTATCTGAAACGGCTAATATTGATATTAATATTAGAGGTATGCACATATCACAACCAGGAGATTATGATTTTGATCATGAATGGACTGGTACATTCTTTGAAACTGTAGATGCTACAGTTTTAGACTTTTTAAAAGAATGGAGAGATGCATGTTGGGAAGCCGACACAGGTAAACAAAATAAAAAATCTGATGTAGAAGGGATTCTTCTTTTATCTAGATTAGATTACCAAGATAACCCTTTTTGGCAATATCAACTAATTGGTTGTTATTTAAAAGACTACGATCCAGGATCTATGGAAAATGAGGCAGGAGCTTTATCTGGTGGACTTACTTTATGGTATGACTACTTCAAAGATGGAAAATCTGTAGGTTAAAATTAAGGATACTAAATGTACAATACTAATTATTTGGGATTACCAGTAGCAGATGAGACAGATGATATGTTATCTAGTCTTGTCTACTTCCAGTCTGCTTTTGGCAAATTGGATGAGCTAGGTAAATCTTCATATAGTCCTGATGTGCCAACTGGAGCTTATCTAATTGGCTACAAGTGTGATGATACTGATTATTCTGAGGATGGATCAGGTTTATCACAAGGTTGGGCAAAAAGATCAAATGCAGGTAACAAATTATCAGCCTTTTTATCTGATAAAGATATGGATAACACTGTAGATAATAGAAAAATGGCTTGGAAATCTGGATATGGATTAATTCATGGAAGATACCAAATCAAAGGATTTAATGCTGATGGAAAACTAAGAATGACTTTAGCTCATTCTGGATTCTATTATGACATTGATGCAGATCAAAAATCTGAGATTTATCTTGGTGGATATGATACTAATGGCGATGGTGTTATCGATTCCGATGACAAATCAATGTTGGTTATGGCAAATAATGGCAAGGTCACTGCTCAGATAGACTCCATTAATGGCATTGTATTAAGAAGTCCTAATGGAACTAAATTCAAACTATTAGTAGATAACGATGGTAATCTATCAACAACATCTGAGGTAGACTAATGGCTCATCCTACAATGGAACAAGTGAGATCAGTAAACTGGGGTAGAACAAACAACTGGGATATCCTACTTCCTGATGCTCCACCATTGAAGACTCTAGATGGATCATCTGTCGATCTATTCCCAGCTACTGATGTAGAAGTATCTGGGTTTGATGTAGAAAGTTTCACAACTGAAATGTCATCAATCACTGTATCAGTGCCAAAATCAATAACAATTCCAACAATATCAGTTACATTTAATGACGATGAAGATGGAACATTATATGATTGGTTTGAAGACTGGGCGAATTTTATATACAATGATGGGGATGGTGTTTCAGTTTTGAACGAAGAAGGTGTGTTGAAAGACATATTCTTATTTCGGCACAACACGATGAGAGAGATAATTAAAACAAAACAATTCAGAGTGTATCCATCAGGCATACCAGCAGAAACAATGTCATCATCTGCAAGTTTCAAATCTTATCAAATATCTTTTATAGTAGCAGGTAAGGTAAGACATTAATAAACAAACAAAGGACTCGGAAAATGAAAAAATTTCAGAAACAAAACAATTCAACTGGTGAGACTTACGGAAAGACTCTACCGACTGAAGATAAACCAACTACAATCACCTCTGACAGAGAAAATGATCCTGAGGTACAATCAAACTCTTCATTATCAGAAATATCTATAGGTTTAGACGGTCTTCCTAGTAAAGGCAAAGTTTATGATGAAAATGTGAGAATAACTTATAGACCATATACATATGGTGAGTTATTACATTTAAGCCAATCTTCAAAAGGTAAAGAATCATCTAATAAAGACAAAATTGATGGAATTAATTTTGCTCTAAACGGCATATATGTTCAAGGGATGAATAAATATGACTTAACATTATCTGATTTTAACTTTATTGCAGTACTTAGAAAAATAAGTACAATAGGACAAGGGGAACTCACATTAACATGGAAATGCCCAAAATGTAAAACTGACAATAAATCATCATTCACTATGTTTGATCTCGAATTTGAAGATCTTAAATACAAGGGTGGAGATTTAGAGATTAATGGAACTGAATTGCAATTCAGACCAATCAACCTAACAAGATATATCAGTTATTTAAAAACAATTAATAAAAATTACAATAAAGATATGGCACTGATGGCATATCAAGTAGTCAATTTAGAATTTGAAGAAGCATATAATATAATAAAAGATGCTATTGATGAAGAAGATGTAGATGCACTAGAATCAATCGATTCTGCTTTATATCACGACACAAAAGACATGAAAGTATCATGTAACAAGGAGGATTGTGGATATAGTTCCACAATACCCTTTCAATTTATCGATTCATTCATTATTTCCAATAAAAGAAACAAAGGCACTGCTCCTAGTAAAGTTAGATTTATTGAATAGTGAATATAATTTTTCTGTTTTAGACATAAATCATATAGATTATGGTGAGCTTGTGTTTATGATAGAACTCATAAAGGCGAAACAAGCAACCTAAATAAGGGTTTGTCAATGGAAAACAAGAAATTTGAATCAAAAAATACTAATAAAATAATAAGCTCATTGCCAACAGACAATGAGCTATTAGATTCTCAATATAAACAGAATGACCTCCTTGCTCAAAATATAGAAATTTCTTCATCAATATTATCATCTGAACAAGAAATGAAAGATACTATTCTAAATTACCTTGTTGAGGAGGGTGCATCAGAAGATGAATCTTCAGAGGTAATCGCCAAATTAGATGAAATTCAAATGATTGAATTGTTTGACAAAATAAATGAAATCACTCAGAGATTAGATCCAATAACCCAATCAATTGCTAATACTACTAATCTCTCTGAAATATCTAATACTACTACAAGTGTTGCAGAAAAAACTAATAATATCACAAGTTCAGAATCAAATTCGGCAACATCTAATGATAATTCATCTAAATCAAACAAGACAGGTATTCTCGGTAAAATTGGTAGTGGGTTAAAGAACTCAAAAATATTAGATACAGCTATTTATGGTGCATTAGGAATGACTGGAATGTCTTCTGTGGCTTCAACACTATCAACAGTTACCTCAACAATGACTGGTGGTGATGTAAGTCTTGATAATGGTAACATAATAGAAAATATAACTAAATCTCCAAAATCAATAATAGAATCGCTTGGAATAAATTTGGATTCTAATGACTCGGCTGACGATAATAGTAATAATAAGGTAACAAATAATACTACCTCAACAGCACTATTACCTACTCAAAATAATGATGAGGTAACAAATAATCTTGAGTCAATATCTACTTCAACAGCATTGATCGCTGATTCTATGAAGGATTCTACAAATACCCTAAGGGATATTAATAAAACTAACATTGAATCGAATACAGAAACAAGCGAATTAATAGATATTCAACGGAATGCTGATATTGATAGATTAGAACAACAAGATACATTACAAGAGATAGCTGATAATATCGAGGACATTGATGGTGGTTCATCTAAAGGTGGAATGTTCAATAAACTCTCTAGAAGATTCAAGAAACTAGGTGGTGGACTAATTAATAAAGTTAACAGTGCTATGTCAATAGGGAAAAATCTAATCACTAAATCTTTTTCATCAATAGTTGGCAAATCTTCATCAATAGTAACATCAATTGCTGATATGTCTAAATCATCAATATCTTCAATTGGAGACTCAATGTCGATATTAAAATCTAAATCTTCATCAATAATGACGAGTCTTTCGAAAGGATCATCTAAATTATTATCGAGTATCACTGATAAACTAGGTGGTATGTTTGGGAAACTAACAGGAAAACTAGGTGGATTATTAAGTGGTAAAGGTGGAGGATTACTAGGAAAACTAGGTGGCATGGTTAGTGGATCTGGTGGTGGACTGATGTCTAAAGTCGGATCGATCGGTGGTAAATTAGGAGGAGTACTAGGTGGGGCATCTAAATTTCTTGGACCAATAGCAGCATTAGGTACTGCAGCATATGGTGGATTCAAGGGATGGAATCAAGCAGGTGAGAATTTTGATATAGAGGAAGGTAAAGAAGCCACAATGGGTCAGAAGATGTCATCTGCTTTAGGTGGGGCATTAGATTCTGTATCATTCGGATTGCTTGATGGTAAATCAATGTCTAAGGGCATCCATTCCATCGGATCATCAATAGGCGATTTCTTTGGATTTGGTGGAGACGATAAAAAAGACAATCCTATAACAACTAATGAGGCTTTAGTGTCTAGTGATCACAAGTCATCATTAGTGTCTGAAAAAACAGATGAAGTTTCAACAACATCAGTATCAGATACTGAAAATAAATCAACATGGATGGATACAATCAAAAATGTTGCAATGATGACTCCAGTTGGAATAGTCGGAAAAATGGCATATGATGCTATATCAACTCCATCAAATAATGAAGTAACTACTTCGATTGGTAATGGAGAATTAGGGTCAGTTCCAAATACTTCAAAGATAAACAATAAAAGTGAGTCATTGTCAGAATCACTATCAACAACAATAAATAACATGGGTAATGTAATATCTAATACAGTTTCTCATATGATTGGTAGCAGTAGCCCAATGCCAGTGTCACAACCAACACCACCAATGAAGAAGCCATCAATAGATGACAATGGCATGGTATTAATAACAAGTAACTTTTTTGAAGGATAATTAGTGTTTGCAAATAACTATATAGAAAAATTAACAAGTAACCCAAAATATAAACTAATGATAGCACTACCAACTGGTGGGATTGTAACTGGATACATGAAAGATGATCTAGCACTATCAATAAATTCCGAGTATAATTCACCTTTTGAATTGTCACAAACAGGTGGGGTATCTGATATGTTAGAAAAAGCATCAGGTATGTTCGGTGCTTCAATGTCACTAAAAACAGTGGCAGAATCAAAATTATTATGGAAATCATCTTCGATGTCACCAATCCAAGTAACTTTTTCAATAGTTGCTCTGAATCCAGGAGATGATGTAAGAGAAAAGGTCAGAACATTATCAAAAGCAGTATTTCCGACTTCAGATGGTGTGGGTGGAACACTTAAAGCTCCAATGGGATATGCACCAGGTATGCCGACTTCAAAACCAGTTAATACTGTGTCAATGAAAATAGGATCTTGGTTTAATGCATCTTATTTAGTAATTCGTGGGCTAAACCCAACTTTTAGTAAAGATGTGATAAAATCTGGATTGCCTTTATATGTCGATATATCACTAACTTTAGAACCATCATTACAACTGACACAAGACGATTTTATCGCTTGGATTTCATAAGGATAATTCATGTACTTTTTTAACAATAAATCAGATTCTTCTACAAAGTTCGCAATTGAAAATTTTGTAGAATTTAAAGAGGGCACTTTTGATCCTATTAACTCCGAGATAATGGATCAGATCAAAACCTTGAAAGAGGTTGGAGTAACTATTGTAACAACAGAAGAAATGAGACCAGATCTAATATCATTTAAGATATACGGATCCACACAATATTGGTTTCTTTTATTACTATATAATGATATAATAGACTTCACCGATCTAAAGTTAGGGGACACAATAAGATATTTTAATATTGTGGATTTAGAAGGATTATTCTTTGATCTAAAAAGGAGATCCAAGAATAATCTAAGTGAAAGGGAAGAATTTTGATTGGAATTAAAGGACAATATACCGTATCGATATCAATCGGACCATTCGATAATTTCCTGAATGAGAAAGATTTAAAGCATTTAGCAATCTATGAATATAGTGGGAACATTGCACCACAATTCGAAATCATATTTCAAACTGCACAAGATACAATTATGGAATATATAAATGAGGGGAACTTCTTCAACATAGGACTAGGTAAGGATTCAACTGATGAAAAGATAATATATGGAGTTCCACAATCTGTTAAATCACAAAGACAAGGTAAGGATAATTATATAATCAACTGTAAGGGAACTATACAAGAGTCAATTGAATATAACAATGTCCAAAAAATTAGATCATTTAGGTCAATGAATGTACCTGATCTAGTTTTTGACATTGTAGATGCTCATTCAATCGACACAATTGTCGATATCAAGCCAGATTCATCGACACAAGACTTATGGGTACAACACAATATTACTGATAAGATGTTTGTCGATGAGGTAATAAAAAGATACTATAGAAAAGGATCATTCCTTGCTCTTGCTATTGACAGTGAAGGAAATTTCATAATTAAAGATTTAGATTCCATAACTGATAAAGAGCCTGACTGGATAATAGTATATCCAGATAGTGGAATATCAGGAGAAAATATCATAATTTATGATTTGGACTCGGAATTCGTATCACAATCAGGAGTTACAAATAAATGGGCAGGTATAACAAGAGAGCAATATCAATATGACTTACATAAAGATGAATTCATTAATATAACCGATCATGGAGTTGAGCCTTTATTCACAGGTAATGACTTCAATAGAAATCAGAACTACGGAAAAAGAACATCAAATTTTGCTTTTATTGATGAATGTCAGCACAAAGATTTTGTAAAAGCTATTGGAACCTCATTTCAATCAATGGCATTATTTTCATCTCATCCCTTGAAGTTATCTTATACAAATCAATTCAAAAATGTTAGACCCTTAGATTTAGCTACTTTTCTAGATAATCCAATAGAATCACCTAACAACATCCCTGATTATTTCAGTGGAAATTATATAGTAGAGAGTGTAACAACTTTATATGCAGACTCTGCTTTCAGAATGTATGTAACATTAACTAGAGAATCATTGAATAAAATAACTGGGAGTTTCATGTGATAGCAAATCCAATAGATAACATAAGTAAAATAAAACATCTACAAGGAGTCCATATTGGTGAGGTTGTAGACAACGAGGATCCAGAACAGCTTGGAAGAATAAGAGTCATGATCTTGGATTTATTTGAGGGATTAGCACCTGATGAACTGCCATGGATGTATGTAATGCATCCAGTTGGTATAGGTGGCTCTCCTTACTCATCATTTTCAGGAATTCCAGAAAATAAAACCCAAGTTGTTTGTTCATTTCCACAAAATGATATATATCATGGCACTGTAATTGGGATATTAGTGTCACAAAGAACAAGACATGACGATAGGCACTCAAAATCAGGTGGTAAATGCCAAACTGGTAAAAGCCCAAATCCTGCTAATGAAAATGACTCAAATGAAGCAGGATTACTTCCTAACAAATGTGGATGTGATACTGAGATAAATGATACCAAATATACATCTCCACTAGATGTATGTAATAATGTGGATTTTAATGAAGATTATCCAGAGTCTTATGGTTGGGTAGATCGACTAATGAACTTTCTAAAGATAAATAAAAAGAAGAAAGAAGTAACAATGCACCATTCATCTGGATCATTTCTCAAAATCGATGAAAAGGGTAATGTTAACATTAAAATAACTGGCAATTTAAAGGTCGTAATTGAAAAAGACTCAACCACTCAAATTGAGGGGAACAAAGACGAAGTAGTATTTAAAGACTGGTATAGACATCTTAAAGGTAAAAAAGATGAAATTGTGGATAAAAGAATTAAAATCCTTAATAAGGACACGATAGATACACTGACTCAAAAATGGGGAAAATATCACTATAATGGTAATATTGATATAACTTCATCTAAACAAGGACTAATTTCAATGACGAGTACTCTCACATTGAAAGGGTCTACAATATTAGAAAATTAAGGATACAACATGTTTGAATCAGAATATCACTCGTTGATTTCAACACTAAATCGATCTAAAGATTGTACATTTGCTTGTGAAGATTCTCCCACAATGTGGAGTCCTCTTACAAATTACGACATTAATACTATTGTTATTCCACCTGATCCACTATACAATGGATATCAATACAAACTGATGGAATCAAACTCATCGTTATATAATATACAAAGAAAACCACTATCAGGTGTAAATTCTCCAAATTGGAATTCTGATATAATAAATGATGGGGAATTGGTATGGAAAAAAGATGGACTAACTCCAATGTGTAAACAACTATTTTCAATACTAGGTGTTAATACTATTGAGGCAGTTCCAAATGCAGTCCAAGCATTAATTGATACACAAGAGTCAATTGAAGGATATTTATCTCAATCAATAGCACATTTAATTGAAAAGAGACAAAATTTATTAGGATCTCTTAATCAAATACAATTACCAAAAATGCAAATACCTGATTTCACTGATTGTGGTGTTGAGATAGAATTACCAGATTTAGACTTTCTAAGTAATTTATCTCTTCCAGATTTTGGTGGAGATACTCCAATTGACCCCAATGAATTGACTTCAATGCTAGAATGTATGGCTGATGAAGATTCTGCAGGAATCTTAGAAGAATTAGTATCCGATGCAACCTCAAAATTAGATGTGATAAATGCATTATCACCTTCAAATGTTGTTAAAGGCATTTATAGTGTGTTAGATGATTCAATAGTAAATATGGATAACAATTTCCAAGTATCTAGTTCAGGCTCGGATTTAAATTGTAATCAAGAAGATTCTAATGGCAATAAAGATTATTGTAAAACAGAATATGGAAGAAAATGTATATGTATGAAACTGTCATCGATAATGTCATACAATTCAAAATCAGCACTTAAATCTATGAAAAAAGATTATGATATGTTCAAGGCAGTATAATGGCAACAATTAAAGACCTAAAGTATATAGATGAAAACGGTGATTTAGTAGAATATGATTCCAACATCATTATCACTTACGATGATGATACGACTGAAGACCTCCAAGATTTATTAATTCGAATAGACTCAAACACTGAATCGATAAAAAGTGATGTAACAACGATAAAAGATGATGTCTCAACCTTAAAAAGCGATGCAACAGCTTTAAAAAGCGATGTATCAACGATAAAGGATGATGTTTCAACAACAAAAGATAATATATTAACGATAAAAGATGGAACAAATGAAATCACTTTAACAGATTCTGATGGCAATGAAACGGCTATAAAAATTGCTGATGCCTTATCTAATATAACAAATACAATTAATGAAATATCTAGTAATACGAATGGTACTGAAATAGAAAATATCTGGTCGGAGGTAGAAGGAATGACAAAAGCAATACAACAATTAGTTAATACAGTATCGGCAGTATTTGGTGGTGGGAAGCTTCATGGTACTGGTGCAATATATGAGACTTTAGGCACTGATGTAGACCCTAACACTAATACAGTATTCGAATCTAATATAACAGAGGTGCTATCAATGTTATCTGATTCTTTTACATCAACAAATAAATATTATTACACAATTGAGGTAAAGACATTAGATAACAATGTAACTTATTCTATTACCATCAACGGTGCAATTTATTCTATTAATTCTGATGATAATGCTACAAAACAAGAAATATACACTGCACTAGCAACATCAATAAATAATGATGATGAGTCAATCGTAACTGCCACTAACAATGCAGTGTTATCATTATCAACTAAAAATCCATTACACAATATATCTGTGACAGTTTCTGAAAACCTATCAATGTCGACACAATCAACAATCGATTTTGGGGATGCTATTAATTCTTTAAGAGACACACTTAAGGATCAAATGGAAGGATCAAGAGATTTAATTGCTAGAATTATGGTTGGACAAGATGAATCAAATATAATGATGGACAACGGTAAATATAGAAACATCTTGGATTCATTAACATCTTCAACTACAACTGGTATAAGTGATGCAATTAGGGAACTATCACTGAATCAAGAATATCAACAAGCTCTAATGCAAATTACACAAGGTAAAACTAGTCCAGAGATACTAGAACAAATGAATATAATGTATCCAAACCTCAGCAAAGCTAAAAAGGTAATATTATCTGATTTCTTAGCCAAGCTTAAAAACAATGGGAGAATATAATGCCACCATCAGTAAGATTAGGTGATGTTTGTACAGGTCATGGTTGTTACGGAAGCAGATCCAATGATCAAGGCTCTCCTGATGTAATAGTAAATGGTCTACCTAAACATAGAGTAGGAGACCACTGGGTTACCCACTGTTGTGGACCAGCATGTCATGATTCTACTCAAGCCAGTGGATCACCAGATGTAATAACAAATGGATCAGCAGCAGCACGAGTAGGTGACGATATAGCTTGTGGCTCAAGTAATCAACAAGGCTCTCCTGATGTTATAATAAATTAGGGGACTAGATGAACAACATAAAACTTTATTCTGATTTAGATCAAGACCTAAATGAAAGCATCATATCAGGTGTTGAACCAATTTTTCAATCAATATCAAATATCATAATGACAAGAATTGGAGAAAGACTATTTAATCCAGAATTCGGTTCAAGAGTTCCTGATTTATTATTCGAATTATTTTCTGAAGAACTTGCATTTGAGATATTTAATGAAGTAATAAATGCAATAGCAAGATGGGAACCGAGAGCAACTCTTATTTTAAATCAATCATATGTTACATTAGATCAGGACTATCATGTGTTTAGAATGAAATTAGTATTTCAGGTAAAAGGTTTGTCAGAAGATCAATTTGAGATATCTGGCGACTTAGAAAACCAAAAGTTAGGATAAATAATGACAAACAAAATTACGAATACTGATATAATTAAAGATCTACAAGAGTTTATATCAACATTACCAGAAAGTCAAAAATTTGAAGATTTTTATAGTGGTGGTGCAGGTCAGACAATCTTAGAATTACTATCAGGTGTGGCTTCAATGACATCACATCAGAAGATGATGTTACAAAGAGAAGCATCAATCCAAAATGCACAGTTATTATCTTCTGTTGTTGAACACAGCATAAACAAAGGATTTTTTATTCCAACTGCTAAGTCAAGAATAGTTAGATATACAATTAAATTTTTTCAAAATGATACATTATCAGCAGGTGATATTATTGGTAAGTTTGCTGATGCAGATTATGATGCAATTTTCTTACAAGGGAAAGAATCATCAGCATCTGATTATGAAAAATCAATACACATCGATGCAGAAAAAACTTACATCATAGATGTGATTATTGGATATATGGAAACAACTCAGATCAAATTAACAAATTCTATTGATTTTGTGACTCATTTGATTAAAACTAAGAATAGATATTTAGATAATCAATTTGAAAATCTCCAAATAAATAAAGTTAAAGCTAGAATTGTCGATTCAAATATGTCAGTACTAGATAAGGATTTGCCAAAATCAGTATTAAGACTTCCTTATGAAAACAATATAAAGTTAATATTTGGTAATGACATAACTGGAATAAAAGTAACTCACAAAGATGATATCCAATATACGACTCTGATGTTTAATAATAATATTAATAATATTAATACAGAAACTTTTGAATCGACATTAAAATTACAGATAGAATCTTCAAAGACAATTAGAGTCGGTGTGCCTTATTTAGATAAAGAACAAATAAGATTTTCTGCTATAAGAAATTCAGTCGATGGTAGAATTATTGATACTAAAGATTATGAGAGATTCATAATGAAAGAGCTATATGGATACATCAATGATGTATTCATTGATGAAACATTTCCATATAAATATATCTATATTTTGCCAAAAGAGACACTAACTCCAGAATATTTTGAGCAATTCAAATCAACCTTAAAACTGAGAAGATTAATAGAAGATCGAGTATTTTGGAGAATGATTGAACCTGTCAGTATTAAAATATTATTCAATATCAATTATTCAGGGGATGCTTCAAAATTAACTATAGATAGTACAATAAAAGATTATAAGGATTCACTAACTTATAAAATATTTAAGGAAGACTCAGTAATCACCTCAACTGATGTATGCATAAATCTTACTGAGATGATTGGTAATGGTAAGTTCACACCAAACGAAGAAGCTTCATTTTCATTTAAGAAGCTAGAATATATAGATAGATTGTCTATCAGATATACAATGGGAGAATAAAATGGCACTTCCATCAGATTTCAACTATTTATTTACTGAGCCTAATCTGGTTAATTCATCTTCTACAATATCTGTTTTTTATAGGAAAATGTACGGGATTGCATCTGTCCAATCACTAGTGGAATTATACGATTTTGATTGGGGAGATGACTCGGATCCAGAAAGTACCAAGCTAACAATATTAGTAGATAATTTAAATTTAATTGTTGAAATTCAGGAATATAGATCAATATTTTTGGACAAGCTTATACCAATATTTCAATCATCAAATATCGAATCTGATAACAAAAATGAATATATAAAAAATCTGCTTAAAATTGAAAACAGAACTGAACAACAAGATAAAAGACTTACAAGATATTTATTATCAATTTATTATGATGCACTCGATCTTAAGCTTATTGATTCATCATTTATAAAAGGATTTATACCATCTAATATAAGAAATGATGAACTGTTTAAACAGGTATCAATATTATACGATTATATAATTCACAAATATGACTTAATTGATTATGATGCCCTTAAAACAGTAACACCTCAACTACTATTAGATATACATAAGTTTAAAGATAACATAAATGAGGCAGGGTTATGGCACTGGCAGAATTTTCTAATGAGTCATTCTGCTACGACTAATTTATCTAATATACTTCTCAATACATTGGGGGGAGAAAGTTACATTTATGAGTCTGTAGATGGATACAATTTGAATGACTCATATATGACGGACTCAAATGGTCGATTCATACTAGATAGACAAAATAATAAGATTAATTATCCAAATAGATTATCTGCAGATGGTACTGATGTCAAAATAGCAAGATATGACTTGAAAACTGGTGCTAAATTAGAAATAAACTATCATCAAGAGGTTAGGGGTGGAAGATCTTCTGCCTTTGATATTGAAACTCCTTTAGCAATAACGGATAAAGAAGAATTAAAATTAACTATTGATATAATGAAGACTTTTAAACCATTTGAAGTATTAGGAACTTCAATTAGAAATCCAGAGTCTGCAAGACAAATGATATTATCAGGTGGTAAACAATATCGTACTTCAAAATCAATATTATCTGGTATACCAGGAGCCAAAGTTAACGGAGTATATGTTGATTTTCGAAGAGTATATTCTGATGTTACTGAACACCCACAACACAAAAGGGTCGAACACGATCAAAGAACAAGATTCAAATCGACAACAGGCTTAGCAGATAGAAAAGATAAAAACCTCGTTTCCAGAGAATTTATTTACGGCTTCAAATACACTGATGTGACTCCATCAAAATTTGGAAAACATAGGAATACTCAACACCAAAAATATTTAGAATTGTTCAGACAATTTTCCACTTTGATGTCGGAAAAACAGACAACAATTAATGATATTGAAGATGAATCATTTGAGTCATTATCTCAATTAGATGAAATTAACAATTTTTGGTATGAGAAAATTGACAAATCTTTAATAAAATCAGGTTGGTTTGAAACTAAATTTGTAGATGTACTTAAGGTCAAACCCCACGAGAGAAATTTATATTCTTGGAAGGAATATCATGCATTTATGATGTCATCATATAAAAATGTGAATGGTGATATGACTCATTGGATTAAGGAGCATAAATGGACTTCTGAGATAATTCTGCCAGATATATTAAAATATCCAGAGTTAATGCCTTTTGCAGAACCTAAAAAATCAATCGGATCTTTATGGGATCAAAAAGCAGATGATGTGGAACTCGATTCTGATATATATTGGTCGGATTTAATTGATGATCCTAAGGTCTTAAGAGACAATACGATTCAAGGAGCATATTTTAATCGTATTGGAATGTTCATCCCAACATGGAAAGATTTAGCCGATGGGACATGGGTTGAGGAAATTGTTTCATCAAAGATAGATAGTGTTTTCGATATCCCAGTAGTATCAATATCTAAAAAAGCTGATGATATATGGAATAAATCATTCGATGATTTTGCCGATGAATTATTAGGTACAAAACTTTATTGGTCTAACCATAAAAGATATATAGATATAATTTACCCTATAAAGGAAAACTAATGGTTTTTACAACAGACTATGATAATATAATGAGAAAAGAGCTTTCGAAATCTTTTGTAGGTTGGTATAAAATACAATCTGGGGTACAAAGACGATTTTATCTTGGGATTGGTGGTAAGCCAACTGGTTCAAAATATAATTCAAATACAGTGACTCAATGGAAACTAGGAACAGTACCAACTGAACATTCTACTGATAAAATAGAAAATCTTATTGCAATGAAATTAATAGACTCAAGAGGATTTGTAAATGCAATATCAGAAATGCAATATCAGCCAGAAAATCCTAGACATATTATAACAAATGATGGTAGATATTGGGAAATGACAGGATCATCAGATATAAACACTTTTAATGTTTCAGATGATGCAATTACAACAAATATTTATATGAGCTTTAGATTGCATTTGAAAGATCTACCAACAAGTGATATTTACCAACTCGGATTATTCATAGACACTGTTCCAAAACCGTCACATCTAAATCAATCATTACTTCTTCCAAATGAAGTACAATCTTTAGGTAATATGATGACATTTGAAAATTTAAAAGTTATTCAAAGAGACTCATTAGTTAGAGAAGTTTTTGACTTCGTAATAGAATTTTAAGGATAATTAATGTCACTAATATCAGATAAAATATCGGAAATAGAATTCGACCAACAAATTTACAATAGAGCATTGCTATCGGATAACAGATCTACTTTAGACTCTGAAGGCACAATAGATCAAAGAACTCATATAGAAAAGAGTTATAAAAGTATACTGTTTAAAGCAAATACTCCTTTACAATCTGCAGAACTAAATGAATTACAAACAATTGTTCTAAATGAAATTAAACAACTATCGGATAAACTATATAAGGGATCTGGGGCATTAATTGATGGTGGAGATATTACAATTGTACAAAAACAATCATTTGAATTTCCTCATCAACTACCAGGACTAACTTTTAAATCTCCAAGTAACGAGAGTCAGCCTTATCATTTTAGAATTAAGAAACACTTATCAAAAAATAACACTCACATTACTTATGATAAGTCTGCTGACAATTCAAATGTTTGGGAAATTAGTTTACCAATTGATGATAATGACAATGTGAGGTGTAAAACCTCGGATTTATATGAATTCATATCAACATCAGCAATTGGTGATTATTTGCCACTAACCTCATTGTTAGGAACTGACGACAAGCCAATTAAAAATAGAATAGAGCTACATGAACCTTTAGAATTTACCAACAATGTGATAGAAATCAACACTTTTGGCGAGAGCACTATTTACTACGATGGATTCTCAGTAAATGTTTCGCCATTAACTTCGCCATTATTACACAATGCATATACTCAGGGTGGAGAAGAAAATCAAATCACTGTCGGTATAACAGTAAAAGTTGTTGATATTGATTACAATGATGATCGATCACTGTTAGATCCATCTGCAGGTTACAATTATGATAACGATGGTGCACATAGACTCAAAATTCATGGGGTATGGAATATATCACTAGATACTGAAAATTCAGATTCATTTTTTGGAGTATGGCTTGTTAAAGGTAACAGAGTTATAAACTCAAACAGAATAGATCCAGAACTAAGAGGTGTAGTTGATGTAGTTGGTCGATATGACTTTAACTCAAACGGTAACTATGTAATATCAGGACAAGTTCCAGCTATTGATACAAGAAAAACTTATGCACAAGCAAATCTAGATATGAATGGGCAACCAAATAAAATATTCATGAACATAAGTAAGGGATCTGCTAATATTACAGGTTATAATATTGAATATTCTTATGATCAGCGATTTGATTACGACTCTGCTTTCAACGAGTCATATATCCTAAACAAGTCATCAAGATATGTAAAAGAAACATTTAAGGGTAACTTTGCAAACTACACTATTCCTGATAATGGATTATATGGAATAAAATCTGTAACTGGTTATAAATATGTAGCCAACAAAGTAATACAACGATCATCTGATCCTGAGATCGATGTTATAACAATTGTAGATAAAGATCCAGAGGTATTCTACATTGACTTCATAAGTAATGTAGTAGTAAGTGGAGATACTACTTATACAAGAGGAATTCATTGGGAATTGGATTTTGATTCTAACAATGGATATCATATAATAAGATGGATTTCATCTACTAAACCAGAGGAAAACTCATCTTATACTGTTGAAAAGATATTCCATAGATATAGATATAAGTCAGAAACATCTTATTTAACAATGGGAACATCAATAGATGAAGATGTTAAATTTGTAATATCTGAAGATAGAACCAATCTATTTGTTAATCAATCGTTATTTGGATTTGATATAGAAGGAGAATTTAACTACAAGTTAGAATTCAACTATGACATTATCAAGCCAAGAATAGATAGATTAGTCCTTAAAAGATCAGAACTATTTTCATCTGTGACTGGAGAATATTCAATCATCTATGGTAATGCAGGATATGGTACTGCTCCGTTACCACCAGAAGTTGAAGATTCAGCAACATTATCGTTAGCAACAGTTTACCTTGAATATGGTAAGCCACCAGTAATAACACAAGATTACTTTAGAACATTTAAGATGTCTGATATTAATAAGCTTTATGAAAGAGTTAATAAACTAGAATATGATATATCTAAGAATGCATTAGTTGATCAGGCAAGAGCAGACGGATCAACTTCAAATCTGCAAAACATATTTGTTGATAACTTCAAAAACACATCAATGATGGATTTAAATCTAATCAAATTGTCAAATGTTCCACAAGTTTCGATCGAGGATGGATCAATAGTACCTCATACAACATGGAGAACTGATAACCTGCCAACATCATATAAACAAAGATTCATAAGATTAGATAAATATAAAAATTCTGACAATATAACAATAACAAGAAATGAAATATCACAAACATTTTATTCTGATACTGAAAGACTGAATTCACTGACTACCTCTGCAGGTAAATCGAGAGAAATAAGCCTTTCAATAACTCCAAAAGATTATAAATGGATATTCAGAACCGACTCAAGTACTGTTAACAATAGTTGGGCTAGAGATATAGATACAACAACGGATTATAATGAAGCACCTGTGCCTTTACCATCATTAAATGTGACAATAACTGCACCAGCTAATTCATTCAGTCCAACAAATCAAATAGTTGGAAATGGTACACCTACTACAACCAAGCTTCAATTATTTATTGAAAATGAAGAATATCAATTTTCAACACAGCCTACTGTTAATGCTGATGGATCAATGTCAATTACAATAAATCTTCAAGGATATAACAGTGGTATTAAATCAATACTAGTTCAAGAAGATATTACTCAGTTCACATCAAATGAAAATGGAGAATATTTAGGAGCATTTGGTATAACCTCATTCACATCACAGCCACAGGTAAGAACGATTATTAATTATAATCCACCACCCCCACCACCAAGAAGATATAATCCAGATCCGACTGCACAATCTTTTTATGTGAAAGAGTCTTTCAATTTAGATTCTGTTCAGGTATGGTTGGATGCAGAGTCAACTTCAAATTGGAAAAATGGAAACCAACTTACTTTGATGTCATCAATACAAGTTGTATTATGTGAGCTTACAAATGGATATCCTGATGTTAAGAAGACATTAACAACTCAAACTATTCCTTTTAATGATGATGGATCTGGGGAATCTTATTCAATAAATGAGGCACAATCGCCATCATTTGATAGTAATGGAAGAAGACTAATAGACAGTTCATCTCCTTTTGTAATAAGATTCGATGAGAACATAAAGCTTCAAAATGATACTGATTATGCATTCATTTTCGTAACATTACAAACTGAATTAACATTAAAAATTGCTAAGCTCGGTGCACAAGATATTAACACAAACAACTGGATTGTTAAACAACCATATCAACAAGGTCTTAAGTTCGTAAGTTCGAACTTCATAACATGGACTGCAGTACAAGACACAGATTTATGGTTCAATATAAGCTCATGTCTATTTAAACCTGCTAAACAATTAGTATATAATTTAGAGTATACTAATCCAATTCAGATGTCAGATTTCCAATTATTATCAACTGAAAAGTTAGATGTTAATACATCGATCCATAAAAAGATAGAATTCACTGATAAAACAAATAATAAATTTGAATTTAACATCAATTCGTTTGATCCAATTCAAACTGAAATGATAGAAGTGAAATCAGCAAAAGTAACTGTAGATCTTAATGGTACACAATTTCCAACTGGTTATTCTGATAGAGTTGTCAATACACCAATATTTACTAATTCTGTTCAATTATCAACAGCAAAAGTTGAAGATAAATCAATATATATAACTAAGTCAATAGATAACTGGACAATTCAGAACGATCTAAATTTATATATGAATATTAAGAATTTTAGAAAAGGGACTCAATTATCTGGTCGTAATGTTCGAGCTTATTACTCATTAACTGGTGGAATGACATGGAATGAACTAATTAAAGTAGAAAATATATTAGGTAATGCAGATGAGAACAAATTCTCAATTGACCATAAAAGAATTAGTACTAGATTGAGATTTCCAAATAAAGATAATATATCTGGATCGGAACTATTCCAAATAATAGCTTATAATTATAACGATGGGAATGCTTATGTATTTCATATAACTACCTCAAACGAGAGTACATACAGTGATTCTAATAACTACATAAGGAACATTAAAGTTAATGTGGCAGGTGCATCAAATTTATCAGAGATGACTAGCATTATAAATAATTCAATAACATCTTGTGGTTTCATAGTTACAAATAAGGCAGATGGAGACATTACTTTTGAATCAGATATTGATGGACATCACATTTACAATTCTGCTCAAAACTCTAATATAACAACTGAAAATTTATATCACAACAGAATAATCAACACAGCATCCAATTCTGTTTCGGTTGATGTATCAATAATAGATACATCAACTAGTGTTAAAAACAATATAAATTTCCTGAATGGTTTCAGCCCACGATTGAAAATTGAATTATATGTCCTTGACAATGAAAAATTGACAAGACCAGAGGTTTTAGACCTTAGAGCAATAACAAAAACAGCACATGAAAGTTACATATAGGAGACATTGATGGCAACAGCAACACATAACAACCCAGAAATGGGTTTGGCAATAGTACAAAAATCAGATACTGTCGGAACTATCATAACAACATACAATTCCGACATAGAGATAGTTGCCAGTAGACTTGCTAATTATCTTGGAAGAATTCAATCTGTTGAACAATTTATAGATTCTGAAACTGATTTTATCACATTATATGGTACAAATAAGAATGTATATACACTTAAGAAAGCATTATCTGAAATAGACAGTAGAATTTCTTCGGCAAATACAGACATAATTAAGGTTAACAATTTAATTACTGATGTTAAAGATTATATCGATAAAGAAGGATTCGGTAAACTATTAACTCAATATATGGAATATAAAGATTCATTGCTTGGTTACAAGAATCAACTTAAATCTGATGTCTATGAAGAATTAGAAGAGAAATTTGTAAAAGAATTCACTCAAGCATTTGAAAGACTAGATGATAAGATGACATTTTTAAAATCATATGTAGTTATGGTTGAACAAATGAGAACAGATATCCTAGTAATGAGAGGGCAAGTCGAAATACAAAAGTCTGATTCACTGACTGCAATAGCTAGTGCAATGTCATCAACTATCACAGAAATCAAAGAGGCTTCTGAGGAAGCTATAGACAATGTAGAAGACTTAGTAAGTGAAACTGCTACGATTTACAATTGGATAAAAGATACTGCTAAACCAGAGATTGATAAGATTAATGATGAAATTGGAGATTATAAAATTGCATACCATACAAATAACATGGTGGCTCAGGCAGCAGCAATTTCATCAAACATTGCCAAGATGTATCTACAAGAAGGCACTGAGCAATATCTAAATGAAAAACAGGATTTAGTATTACTAGCAGAAAGTAAACAAGATCAACTTTCAGCTTTCACATCTACTAAAATCGATGAGATGATCGAAATCAAAAAAGATACAGAGTCATTAAAAAATTCAACAGAAGATACTTCTAATAGAATAAAATCTGATGTAGTAGTAGTTAAATCACATTCTGCCCAAATATTAGCAGAATTAGCATGGCAACAACAAGTTACTGAGAATTTTATCGACGGTAAATCAGATTTTGATAATACAAGAGAATTTGTTCAAAATCAATTGGATTCAGATAGAGATTTTATGAAATTGGCTAAAATTCAATCTGCCCAAATGTTAGAAGATGCTAAGATAATGACTATGGTATCTTTTCAAAATAGAATACTATGGGAAGTTAACAAAACACTTACAGATATAACAAGAAAAACTCTCAATGAAGAATTTGTTGCATTTGTGGACTCTCAAAAGGCAGAATTGAAAGAATTTGAAACTACTCAGGCACAAGAGCAAAAAGAATTCATACAAGATGCAAAAATTGAAAATAAATATGCTAAATTATTAGCCAACATAACACAAGCTGAAACTAAGATAACTAGACTTTATGCAATCGATTCTAGACTTATATCAATGGTTTATGCAAACTAGACAAAAAGGAATCAATAATGATAAATAGACATTCAATCAAAGGTGGTGGCAAATTTGCTTTTAGTCAATCATCTGCTAAAATAACTGATATCATAATGTTAAATGATAATGGATCATCTGACATTACTGTTTCAATAAACATATTAGACAGTGAAGGTGAGGTAACATCTAAAATTGTTAAGGATCTAGTGGTTGAAGCAGGTAAGACTGTTGATGCTCTTAAAGATAAAGATGGCAAAGATCTGAATGTGACATTCAGACAAAACGAGCAAATCCAAATAGATACTTCAGCGACTGGTTTATTTACAAATATATCATTCTTTGAAGAACTGGTTGCCCTTAACTATGGTATCATTAAGTCAAGAATTTCTTATATTGGTGATGGAGAAGAGACAGAATTTTGGACTCCAGAGGCTAATAGACCACTAAATGATCCATCTGAATGTCTTGTGTTTCTTGAAGGTATAGAGCAAACTAAAGGTGTAATTTGGGATCTAAATGACACAAGAGAAAAGGTTGTTTTTGGAACAGCACCATTAGATGGTCTTAGAATAGAAATTAGAACAATAAAATAAAAAGGATCATATGATGGTAAGAAATGGAAGAGAAATAATCCCAAATGAAATGATTGAAGAGCCTACACAATTTGTAGCAAACAGATCATCTAAAGTTGAAGGATGGAAGGGATTCTATGTTTATTGTGAAGACACTGAAGATTTATTCCTTTTTAAAGAAGATGTTGGAACAAAACAACAGGTAGAATCTCTTTATGTATCAAAAAAACTTATAAAAATCTCATAAGTAGGTAACCAAAATGGATAATAAATTAGAAAAGAGACTAGCAAATATCACTGATTTAATCACTCAGGTTAATCATAAAATTGGTGATGTTCAAGCAGCACAAGATGATCAACTTAGAAGAGATATGCAAGGTCACCACAATGGAGAAGGATACAAAACTCCTTTCATTCAACAATCTGAATTTGCATGGTATAATCAAATGTCAATGTTTGAAATGCATGCAAATATATTCAGATCAATGGGATCATCAGGGATGATTAATGCTAGGGATTATTCTTATGCACAACCAGGCAATCCTGCAACTAGAAGATTCTCAATGGGATATGGTGCACTTGGTATGCATAATCATCCAAATTATCACAATATGCCAGGATCAGCTGAGTGGAGTCTTATTGTCAATGGTTATGCATTTCAAACTAGACACAACGATTACAGAATGGCTTATCCACTTAATACAGGTAAGGGAACATCTGCTTATAGACATGTAGAACCACCTAAAAAAGAATATGGGTCATTATCTAAAGATTCTGATGGTAACATTATTGGTGGTGCAGGATTAGAGGGAATGCAAAAGGTATTCGAGGATCATCCAGAAGACTGTATATATCATATGACTTATTTAAATGTTTGGTTTGAGGAATTTCATCAAGATAGAGTAGATGAGAATGCATCTTTCAGACATCAAATCTCAGGAGATAATACTAGAGAAATTTTTGAAAGATCAATGAGATTCATATTCTCAGGTCAAAAGGCAAGACTAGAAAATATTCCTTTTGAACCTTTAGTTCTAAAAACTGTCGATGATAATGGAGTTCCAAGATTCACACAGCTTAAATATAGAATTTATTCTGTTCCAGTTGCTCATATGGGAACTGGTGATAAAGATTACACATTGCCTGATGGAACTGTAACGACTTTGAAAGGTCTGCCTTTTGATGAAGATAAAGCTATTAAAGGCTTAATAGATTCTTCAAATAAATTCATAATGCTCTCAGACGAAATTTCCAAGAATGGAATGCCAAGACCTAGATCATCTTTTAAAAGGTCAAGTCAGGCAAGATTTAGATTAGCAGATGGAATTTTAGAAGAACTTATGAATAAATGTCCATCAATAGATGGTTATGGTGCAAATATCACAGAGCAATATTTTGATGATGATTCTGTTTATTTCGATAAAAATATGGCATACTTCAGCCATTTTTATGGAATGGGAAGTTCAGATGCATCCAATAGATCAAAGGCTTCAAGATCATTTAATGATCAGAATTTATTTGTTGCAATGTCAAATAATCCTAAAGTAGTTGGTGCATTCGATGCATCAGGTGTGAACAAAGGTGGATATATATTTGGAGTTCCAATGGAATTAGTACTTTTAACACCTAGACAATCATGGAATCCTTATGGAATAAAAGAGATAACATATTCTCAAAGAAATATCGAATATAACGATAAATCTTATGGTGTTAAAGATAAGCCATTCTCAGGATCACATATTAACGGTCTTAACTATAAGCTTCCTTATGCAACATATTTAGAAACGAGCAATGATGGGACAGATGCAGCAGATACATCAGCCTTGACTAATGGCAAGTATTTCATCAATGACTCATCAGGAATTCCGAGAAGATGTGCACCATCAGGTGTAAATATAATCACTCCTGATGGATATAGACAAAGATTTCCAATCTATTCAAGTTTTCATGATTTCACAAGAGGTATGACAGAAGCTGAGAAGATTAAAAAAGTGTTAGTAAAATTTGCTAAAGGCGAACTAACACCAGAAGAACTAGAGGATTTACTCTAGAGGTTTTGGTTGTTATTAGTTCAGATGATTTGCAGGTCGGTGGTGGTTTAGAGCAAATCAAAAACAAATTAAAAACAAGGATATAAACTATGGCAACAACTCAAGATACACTTGATCAACTGTCAGGTCAACTAGGAAACTTAGTTTCTGAAACACAAGACTTAAACAGTGAGTATAGTGATAAAATTAGTGCTATAAGAGGATTTACTAATCCAACTGCAGGTACATTCAAGCTAAACGATGGAACAGAAGTTCCTAACTATGTTAAGGCAATGCAGAACTTTGAGAATGGTTATGATACTAGACTCAGTAACATTGAGAATATGGATATCATAGATGATACGAATGGCAAAATAAAATCTGTGACTCAAGGTGTCCCAAATAACTATAAGTATTCATTTATGGTAAATGGAGATTATGATACTTATTACCCAGTCTTAGTAGGAGTAGTTTCAGATGGTGCATCAAGAGATGTGGCTGGTACTTATACAATAAGTAGACACTACTCGAATACTGCACCTTACGAGTGGAATAATTCGAGTACCCACCATGCTACACTGAATTTCCAATGGGAAGCATCAGACCACAACTGGGATGCTGGTATTAATATTGCTAGAGTTATCCATCATAGTACTGTTTATCAAAGAACAGTTGCAAACTTTTCAACTGGACCAAGTATGTCGGCTGGTGTACATGTGGTATGGCTTAGAGGTGGTGGTGCAGTTTACTATCTAACATGTCCTTATAAGATGACTATTCACAATGAGTCTGAATGGGATAAATATGATAATGATGAGAACAAGACTGTTCGAATGTGTGGTGTTGGTCAGGTAGTAATCTTAGATAGCATTCCAGATGATAAAACATCTTCTGATACATTTACAATAGAAAAATATGCTAGAGACGATGGACCTCAGAGAGGTAATATAGTTTGTGCATATAAAAAAGATCAAGTTTACGACGGTGAGTGGAAACCATTTAATTTTCTATATAGCAATGAAGATAATGAATATGCCCTTACAACAAGAAAAGCATACACTGGTGGTATGTATAAATTATTCTCATAAAGGAAAAACCAATGATTATACCTAAAATAGAAAAAGATGGATATATAGCATATAATGTGCCATATCAATATGCATTAGATAATGGACTGATTTCACAAGAGGAATTCTCAATTATCGAGAAGGGAATCAAAAAGAGTTCTGGTATTGCATCGTTGAATCAAAACAGAACAATAGAGACAAAACAAATTACTGTTGAACTTTCAAATGGTGCTATTTTAAATGGTGATGAAACATCACAATCAAGAATCAGTAGAGCAGTACTGGGTTTACCTGATAATGAAACTGAAATCCCTTGGATTGATGCATCTGGTGAGGCAGTAATGCTTACAAAACCAGATTTACAAGAAGCCTTAACTTTAGCAGGTGCAAAACAAACTGAAATTTTCACAAAATATGCACAGCTCAAGGCAGAGCTGTAACATGAAGAAGATACTGATCCTTTCACTATTGATAGCATCAGCTATCTTTAGTGGTTGTGCTAAAAACACATTAGAAATTTCTAAGTGTAGCAAATATGAAAATGGTATCTGTGTTACAAAAGATAAACACACTGTTATCAGATGTGAAGAACCTACAATAATAGGTAAAGAAACATACTGTAACAAATAATTCTAATGTTCTCCAATTAACTATAAAAAGTTAAGGAGAACATTTCAATGAATTTGCACTTCCCCAATTATAAAAATCAAGAATTAGTAGAGATTAAAGTTGCTCTATTTAAAGCACAAACACTAATACCATCGAAAGCTATTACATTATGGACAAAAGCACATAAACCGCATAATTATTCACATACTGAGATTGTATTTTCTTCTGCAATATACTTTGGTCATGATGTTGAATCACAAACTATAAAATTCAAGGATAAACCAGATACGACTGAAGAAGTCGATTATTATATAATTAAGATACCTAAGGAATTAGAACAAACAGCATTCCAATTTGCTCAGGATCATGATGGTGCAAAGTATGATTGGTTGGGTATAACTATGACACAGTTCATAAACTTAGGTATGAACTCGACTTATAAATGGTTTTGTTCTGAAATAGTAGTGAGATTATTACAAATTATGGGGTTTTATCCACTCTTTGAAGAACAAGCACACAAAATTTCACCATATGGATTACACAAAAGATTGGATCTTTTAGCTCAAAAATTTCCACAATATGTCCGATTCCAAAAAGGAGACTATTAATGGCAACATATGCAGAATTAGCCCAAATGCAACAAGCTATGGAAGATTTACAGAAATCTGGTGGATTCGCTACCATAAAGGAAATGATACAGGAAGAGCTTACTGCAAACCCATCATTAACTGTTAGTGACAAAAATCCAACAATAACAAGTAATCCTACTTCAAAAGAGAAACCACGATATTGGGTTAACACTTCAACTGGAGAATACTTTGTACAAACTGATGATACGAAAGATTTGAATAAATGGATTGGACAATTAGGAACAGTAATTGAGCCAACATTTACAATTCAAGATATAAATCCATCCAAATTGGAATTTCATTTTAACATGAATAAAGTTCCGAGCCAAAAAATATTAGATACAACTAGTAAATACTATGGTTATGTTAAGAATGGATATATAAGAAGAGGAATTGAGGGTAGAGCATTATTCTTCAAAAGAAACGGATCAATGACAATTCAAGGATCTAATAATCTACCTCTAAATAAAGAATTAACAATATCTTATTGGGTACTTCCTTTAACATTCCATGGCAGACAAAACCATTTACAAAAAGATTATGGATCAGAGTTCGCTATAACTCAAGAACAAAATGGATCAGTTTCGTTTTATCATGGTGACACACATTCGACATACAATGGGTTTCATACTGATCTAAAACTAGACAAAGTAAAATGGAATCATATACTGATAAAACGAAAGGATCTAAATGAGGTAGAAATCAAAATCAATGGAGTTGTGGCAAATATATCATTTGAAACTCATGATCCTAAAGAGATCGATTTGTCTAACGAAAATATCATAGTTGGTAATGGTTATGCAGGTGGATATTATGGTTACATAGATGACCTATTTTTATTTTCAAGAATAACCACTGATCAAGAAGATCATATATTATATAATAGGAGAAAATAATGCTTATAAGATATTTCCCAGAACTATTAATGGTACAATATGAACCAAATAGAGAAGAAGACACAACTGCCAAACCATTTATTCCAACATTTACGGTTGAGGATATAGCAGTTGATGACGAACATGCCTATGCTAAAGTCTTTGGTAACATTGACGATTTTAAATCTATGAATGCAGATTATGAGGAAATTGACTCAATCCCAGACTCAACTACCTACCTGACTGATCCAAAGTTTGGATTACCTTCTGATATGAACACATTCTTCAAACTAAGAACAAGAGAAAGAATAACATCAGAAGTAGGTGATGAATGGGATTTGATTGCAGATATATCAAAAAGATTAACTATGTCTGAGAGATTAATCACTTTATTGGCTCTTGAACTTATAAATAACTTGCCTGATCAAGTACCAGAAACTAAGAATAAATATCAAGCACTATTGGAACAATATAGAATGGTACTGCTTAATTCTCAAGAATTAGACATAGCCGATCTAGAAAACCCAATTCAACTGTTTTCGAAATTACTAGATAGATCGATCAAGATTACTAATATAGTAAAAGAAGATTATTTAAAATTCAAGGAATAAACTCATGTACACATTTGGAACAAGATCAAAAAAACAATATAACACACTTCATCCTGATTTACAGCTAATTTTAGATGAATCAATCAAGATTTATGATTATTCTATTCTTCAAGGACTAAGAACAGAAGCTGAACAAAAAGAGATGTTTAAGACTGGTCGCTCAAAATTAGATGGTGTGACAAGAAAAAGTAAGCATCAAGGTGTGGAACACAATGGCAAGACTGTCTCAATGGCTGTAGATTTGATGCCTTATAAAAGAGGAACTAATGCTTTCAGTGGCAGAATAAAAGACAAGAATCGATTTTATTTCATGATGGGTATAATGAGATCGATTAGTGAGAGATTACTGGCAGAAGGTAAGATTACTCATAGATTAAGATTTGGTCTAGACTGGGACGGTGATGACATTTTTGAAGATCAATCATTTGATGATCTACCACATATGGAATTAATAAAGGCATAATATGTTAGATAAAGAAACACTTCCTGATACTATGACTCTACAAAAGCACAATGCACAATTTGTTGTGTTAGATAAAGATAGATTAATTGAATTATTAAAGGGTTCAAATAATGTTGCAGATGCTATCGATCGCATTGATAAGATATTAGTACCAGTTACAAAATTCAGAGATGGTCTTACTACAAAAGAAGATAAGACCAATTTAGATTATTTAGTTTCAAATGCATCAGATAAAATGTATGTATATAGTACTGAAGCTACAGGAATACAATATCCAATCACTAAAATAAAGGTTAATACGAAAGAAGGTATTAAATTAGATATTAATGGAGATGAAGCAACTATATCAATAGAAGATTATCTAAGAAAAATAATAACTGAAAATGGTGTGATAACTATAAACGATACTAATAAGGTAACTATTACTGATACAGATACTGTGAAGGCGATAGTTAGTGATGATGGATCATTAAGTTTTGATGCATCTGATTTAGAAAAGAGGGCATTTGAATACTCTCTCATTTTTAGTTAGGAAAAATTATGGCATTGAAAAATTATACTAAAATAACAGAGTCACCAAATGAAGAATTTAAAATAATAGAGAATGCAAAATCTTGCATTGCAATCAATATGATAATTCATAATGGAAATACAACAGCAAATCCAATTATAAAAGTTGCTCTCACTGATGCAAAAGGAGATACTAAGTGTATTCTAATAAATCAGAATATTGATGCAAAAGAGACAATATTCCTAGAAAATTTCAAATTATTCTTGAATGATGGGGAAAATCTAACGGTTTCATCATCTATATCAAACATTCACTTCTTGGTTTCTTGCAAGGAAGAATAATGATAAAATTATCAACTAGAACTAAATCAATATCACTAAAAAACATAGATAGTCAAAATATAACAGTAGTTTCATCAGGTGTAGCTCACTTTGATGAAACTATGGAGACTACAACTGAAAATTTATCAAAACCTACAATCCAATTAAATAACAAAATACTTCAAATCTTAAACTTCCTACAAAAATCTGGTTTCAACTTAAAATAGTGTTTTTATTGTAGCCAGACCACAGGATTATCCTAGTACGATGGCAACTAATAGAGTTGCAAAACCAAAAATTATATAAAGGAGCCACCCATGGCAACAATCGAAGAATTAGAAACAGTACACACTGAGGAGTTATCGCCAATAACAGTTGTTAGTGCAGGAGATATCGTAGCACCAGCACCGCTTGATATCAGTAATGTAGATGTTACAAGTAAATTTACTGCAAAAACAGTTAATGCAGGAGCAATCTCAGCATTTAGTTTAGCTACTCCAGATGAAGTTACTTATGATAAAATTTCTACTGATGAAGAAGTTACAAATGAAACACTTAACAGAACTGCTGAAACTTTGGCACAATCAGTTAATGAGAAACTTGGTGCATGGTCAGGTGTAGTATCTACATCAGTTAACGGTTTAAGAGATGAGACAGATTCTGCAATTACTACATTAGTTGGTAATATCAATGCACAATTAACTCAATTAAAAGCTGAAGGTGATTCACAAGTTGAAGATATTAATGTACAAATTGATGCATTAATTGACGACATGAACAGCCAAATGCAAGTCATCAGAGTTAAAAATGGTGAGCAATCAGCATTAACAGCAGCAAAACTGAATGAAGTATCTGGTCAACTTTCTGTTAATATTGAAAAAGTTAAAAACATAGCAGATAATGCACAATTAAAAATTGCAGCACTAGATGATGTTTACAAAACTGATGCTGAAGCAGCAGCAAGAATTCAAGCAGTAAATGATCTTATCACATCTCTTAATGGTGCAGATCTGGACTTCATCCAAGCGGTTGATGGTGCGATTGATGAGCTTAATGCAATCAGCAGAATACAAGCTAAATCAGTTGTTATGAATTCATCAACTGGTGTTTATAACTTCAACACAGCAAATGAAGGTTTCGGTGAGTTCTTAGCAGCAACTGATTATGAAGTTTCTGTAGAAGTTATTGACAATGACAGAGTTGAATCAACAGTTGTAAACAAAACTGAAAATGGATTTGACATTAGTTGTATCTCAAAAGGTGTTCATTTTAGACCACAACCACATGATGGATCAGTTACTCCAGTAACATTATCAGTTACTTTAGTATACCACAAGAGAAACCCATTAACATTTAATGTTGATACACTTAACACTTCTTTTGTAACAGATGGTGCAGGTACTGATGAAAATACAGTAGGTGCTGAAGAAGAATAGCATAATTTAATATCTACCTCTTCGGTAGATATTATGCTATTCAATTCAAATAAAAGGAGAAGTAAACATGGCAATTAAAAATTATGATCAAGCCGTATCAGATGGAGATATCTGGGTATGGGAAGCTAATGATATTGCTTCGAATAGTAGATTCAATCAAAATGTAAAATTTGCGACTGATCAACTTAATGAATTTAAAGAATTAGCAACTACTCAATTTGGGCTAGTTAAAGCTGATGTTACTGCAAACTTAACTAAAATAGAAGGACTCATCAGTAATGTTACTGAGAATCTATCTAAAATAGAGACTAAAGTTGCGATAGAAGACTTTAATAATACAATTACTGCTATTAATAACAGTGTTACGGAGATTGTTAAAACTATCAATAATTTAGATTCTGTTTATCAAACAGATTCGGAAGCAGCAGACACTATAAATTCAGTGAATGAAGCATGGTTAAATGCTGATGGGTCACTTAGTGAAACATTAACAGCATTAGTAAACGACAGATATAATAAATCTGAAATTGATGATAAATTGGCTATAAAAGCTAACATCTCAAATGTTTATGATAAAACAACTATGGTTGGTAAACTTTCTGCAAAATTAGATGTAGTTGGTGGAGAAATCAAAGGTAGCATAACACCTGATGAAACTAACAGTTATGACTTAGGTAATGACAGTAAAATGTTTAAATCGGTCAATGCTATTACAGTTAATACAACAACAGTTAATGCAACGACAGTTAATGCTGAAAATCTTTATGATAAGGATGCTACAGATGACATTGCTACTGCTCTTGATAATAAAAAAGAAGATAAAGGTGTATCTTATAAAAAAGAAGACACTGATAGGTTAATTTCGGATCTAGATGATCGAAAAGCTAATAAATCTGATATTTATACATCTGCAGAAATAGATTCTAAAATGGCAACATCAGCTTATGGTATCAAATACAAATGGGCAGATGCCGATGCAAGAGATAATCAAGCAGGTATGAAACAAGATGAGCAAGGTGTTCAATCTGACACTAGAACAGTTTATAAATATAATGATGGTGCTTGGGAAGAATTCTATAAATTAGATGGTGTCCACAATCATGATGATAAATATTATACTAAACCTCAATCTGATTCATTGTTAGATGGGAAAGCCGATAAATCAAAAACATTCACTAAAACTGAAGTTACTGATAAATTAGGTAGTAAAGTTGATAAAATATCTGGTAAAGGTCTTTCTACTAACGATTTTACTGATGAACACAAAACAGCATTAGATGACTGGATTAATGGTGATACAAATTTCGATTTAACACCTGCAACAGTTGACAAACTCGGTGGTGTTAAGCCTGATGGTGCAGTTTCTACACAAGCAGATGAGAATGGTGTTATTAGTGTTACAGGTTACAATGACTTAATTGACAATGTAGCTAAGTTAACAAGTATAGTAGCAACTCAAAATGCAACAATTTCAAAACTATGTACAAGTGTATTTAGTGACTAATTAAGGATGGTAAGGTAATGATATACGGTAAAGGTAGATATCAAAAGACTAGAAAAGATCTAATAAATCATAAAGTGGTTAATACTAAGGTAGAAACTAGAGCCGTAGAGTCATTATCTCCAACCCAATTAGATAGTTCAGGTAAATTATTATTAAGTATAAAATCAAACTGGGATGCTAAAAGAAGTCCTACTCCTTTTGATAACTATTCGGATGGATATTCAGAAGGCTCTTTTTGGTTGAATAAGCTAGATGGATCACAATACACTTGTATTGAGACAAATAAGTTTCAAACAAAATGGGTGTTGATAAATTCTGCTTCAAGTGGAAGAGAAATTAGATCAGAAGCATTAGATGTTATACTTAATAATGAAGATATGATATTTGAAATTAATATTGACAAAATACCAAAAATTTCATCGGTATTAGAAATTAGAATAATAAACACAGTATCAATCATAAGAGGATGGCAATTAGATTTGGAACAAAGACTAATATATTTGCCATATAATAAAGAGGTTGAAAAATATATACTAGAAAACAAGGTGGAATTAATTTATGAAACATAATATAACAATTGAAATATTTGTAGATTTTGAAATCACAATTGAATTGGTGGTATAATAATGGCATCTTTTAACTATAAAATCAAGGGAAAGATTACAATTTCTCAAGGTGGTGGAATTAAAATTAATCTACCACTAAAAAACATGGATGGGACTCCATTATTGGCAGATGATCTATTTGGCAAATTCTCAATAAGAAATATAAAGGAGATGGGAAAATTAGATTCTGAAGCATTAATATATGGTGCAACTCCAATTGAATATAATGATGACATTAATATGAACAAGGCAATCATTCATTTAGAGCCAGAGAAGACTAAAGATCTAGTACCTTCAAAGAAACCATATATTTTAACATTTCAAATTTCATCTAAAAATCAACAATTAAGTAGAGAGTTTTATTTTGAACTTTCAGTAACACCAAATGGAATATATTCCATATACTAAGGAGAAAAAATGTACTTACTAAACACAGCAGACTATGTTGAGATGGATACAAAATATCCAGTAGTTTTCAGATTATCTGAAGATGCACTAGGTCTTAAAAATTGGGGAGCTACTCTATACGATATAGATAGTGGGACAACAACAGTTGTTCAAGATGTTGAATCAGTTGAGGTTGCACCATATGTTGCAGTTGCTAAACTAGATGGATATCACCCAGCAGGAACTTCAAAATTTAAACTTGACGATGTAGGACAGATAGCAACTGGAAACACTATCAGAATTGCAAATTCTATATTCAATATATTATCAGTTGAGTCAGAAGATAACTTAATAACTGTAGATAGAAGACTATCAGCAGACTTAAACCCAACAGATGATGATCCAGTTACAATTTTACATGCAACTATTCCATCACTAATCGGTGTATATAAAATTTCTGCTTTAGCAACTGAAATTGGTAGATTCATTTTAACTATTAACAATTCTGATAATAGTGGTCTTGTTAATCCAATCGATAATGTTATTGAAGTTGTACCTACTCTTGATTCAACTGTTGGGCAAAATGGTAGATTGAATCCAATATCTAATGGATCAATAACTTAATCTAAGGAAAAAATTATGACTGAAGAAAAAATAGAAAAGGGAATCAAAGAATACAACGATTGGTGGGCAAAACACAATTTTGGCACAAGAGTTAGTTTGTTTACCTTTATACTACTTTTAATAATCGTAGTTTTATATCCATTTCTAGCACCAGCAAAAGAGGTGATAGTAGATGGAGTTACAACATTAGTAACTAAAGATATAAAACATTATGACTTAATCCTATCGACTGTAACTAATACAGCATTCTGGGGATTTGCAGTAGTAACTGTTGGTGCAAATACATTAGTGAAATTAGCTGATGCATGGGCTAAAGTGAAATCGGTAAAATAAGATGCAAGTTTTTTCAAGCTTAAAAGCTCTTTTTTATGGATTAATAGCTATCGTTGGTGCATTTGGTATTTTCAAATACAAAAGAGCTGTAACAACTGCTGAAGAGTCTGAAAAAGAGACTCAAGCAGTAAAACAACAAATGCATGTTCAAGAAGAAGTGCATAAAGATGAAATAGCTACTGTTAAGATGAAAGAAGATATAGCAGTAACCTCAGCAAAAATTGAAAGAGAAATTGATAATGAAGTTAAGACTACTATCGAAAAAATTCAATCAACACCCGATAATGAAGAATATGAGATAAAATTATGATAAAAATACTACTATCAATACTACTAATACTATCAATATCAGGATGTACAACTAAAGTTATTGAGCCAGTTTACATAAAAGCGGAATGCCCTAAACTTAAAATTTATGATAATAATGCAACATTTACTCTTGGTAAGGTTTACAATTCTAATGGTAAAATTTGCATAAAAAGTTGGGGTACATGTGTTCCTAAGGACAAAATTATAGAATTAGTGAATTATACTTCTTCATTGAAAGAAACAATCTTAAAATATGAAAATCAGATCACTAAGTACAATAATTACAAGGGAACACAGAATGGATTTAGGGAAAATATCAACTCATCTAAATGAACTAAAAGATAACTTAATTTATACCGTTCAGTCATCGGAAAACACTAGCGATTTGTCTTCTCGATTGATTGAACTTACAAAAACTGATCCAGATAATGCTGACATTTACCAATTAATAGTACTGGTCAACTCAAATCTAGAAACAGATCATAAATCTTTTAAAGCAATCACTATAAAAATCATAAATGACATGATCACTTCAAAATTAACAATTTTACAAACATTAGGAACTATGGATACAAGAGTTAAAACATTAGAATCTAAGATAAAAGCCGAGACTAAAGGTGTTAAAGTTCCTTTTGTAGGAAACCTAAAGCTCAAAGATTTATGGTTATTTGTGGTTTCATTATTCACAATTTTGGTGCTTTCTTACAAAATTGTACCACAAGAGACTGCAAAAGTAATGGAAGGTATAACAACCATATCAAAGAAAGGTGGGAAATAATGCTAAATAAACTATTTCGGCTATTTAAATCAAAAAATAAACCAGAAGATTCTATTGAGGAAACTTCAAGTATAAACTTTAGTAATTATATGTCACCCAAAGATCTTAGACAAAACTATGAGGTATTAGCAAAAATACCTGAATTGGTTATGCCAAAAAATTCAAAGCCAAATATATTGTTAATGGATGATAACATAGGTACTGTATCTTTTTTAAAAGATGACTTAGAATCATATCATTACCTCGCTCAAAGAATAAGAACTAATAATCTATCAGATATGTCAGTTAGATTATATAATGTATATAAAGATCTAACTGATAAAGAGATTAATTTCTTAATGAATTTCGATTTATCAAAATATAATATCATTGAGGCAACAGGAGATATGGCAGGTTTCTCTGTTGAAAATGCAATCAAAAATGGGGCACATTTTGATATTGCAGTATTGGATATTATTTTAGGTGGATATAAAATATCTAAAAGTGAGAACATAATATATGATGGAATTGATATTTATAAAATGCTCATAGAATCTAACCCAAAAATAATAATCAAATTTTACACTGGTTGTGTTCTCTCAAAATATAGCTATGAATCAATTAAATTCGACAAAATTTTTGGTGATGATATTAATAATTATGCAATTATTAAAGATGAAGACTTCAAATTCAGAAGAAAACAACTATTAAAAATACTAATTAAATCGGAAAAGCTGATAAATGAAAGCAATTAAACTAGATGAATCAATAAGGTCAAGAATTAACAGAAGTTTGTTATCTTATCTAATATTAGTCATAACAAGTTATAACCTATTTACTTATTTTGTCACAACCAATTATGTGGATCAACAAAACCAACTAGTAACTGAAATAACTAAAGAGATGAACGATTTTGATCCTGAGGTTGTATGTAACATAACTGGGTGTGACTCAATAACAATATATACAAATACTAATAAAGAAATCACATATAGAAGTATTAATGGCTCTTTAGAAAAGATAAACTATGAAGAGTTACCAAGTCACATAAGCATAGGATCACTACAAATATTCACTGATTTATCTTTGGGATTTAGCACTAAATATAATACGAATATTCGGATACCTCTTCCATCATTCTTAATAATATTATCTATCTCATATGTGGTATTCATAATTTTATCAGTATCATTATTTAGAATGTTCCTTAATAATATTGCAGTCGAATCTAAATGGGCTGATATTATGAATTTTGCAGGTAAAGAAGCTCAATTATCAAACAAAAACATGACCCTATTAACTGAGGATATACATCATGAGATGAAGACTCCACTAGCAATAATAGTAAACAAGGTTGACTATCTACGAGAATTCATATATGATCTTCAAAGAATTGTTAACAGTTCAACTGCAGATAGGGGATACCAACGGAAGTTAGACTTAAAAATTATGGGATGTAAGATGGAATGTGCATCTTGTTTGGCTTTTAAAAAAGGAACTGGATGCACGAGTTTAAACAAGAATGCTAAAATTGAAGAGGCTTTTGAATTAATCGACTTTTATACTAACTCAATATATAACATATTAGAGAGAATGAAAAACTTCAAGAATATTAAATATTCAAATGGTAACAAAACATTATATGACATTGTAAATGCATCGGTATCGACAATGAAGTTACATCATAAAGGATTATTTGAATATTTAATTGATGACAATCTAAAAAACCTAAAATTAGACCATGATGGGCTAAAAAATGAAGATCTACTGAATCTATTTCTTAATCACATAAAGAACTCACTTGAAGCTAACTCTACTTTCATATCAATAAACACAATCCAATATAAAGACAGATTTATTTACATTGATATTGTTGACAATGGAAATGGGATACCTAATGAAGCCTTAAACCAAGTATACGATCCTAATTTTTCAACTAAATCAGGTAATGGTGATGTAAGAGGTATTGGAATGTACCTAGCAAAATCAATACTGAAGATAGCAGGTGGAGATGAAGAGGTAAAAGAAACAAGTAAATCAGGAACAGTTCTTCGGCTTTGGTTTCCAGCGATATATAATAAGGAAGATGTGAAATGAGAAAACTACCATTAATAATAACATTATCTTTATCAATATCAGTATATGCAGCAGAGAATAATATTAATGATATAATATGCAGAAGATATTATGAATCTCATAATATTGATCCAAATATCAGATCATATAACGGTTGGTTAAGATATTATAAAAATAATAATATAACTATTTCTTCTGAACTCAAATTATGTCTTAAGAAAGACTCTTTTAATTACAATAAATATATCAATTACATGGGGAAGAAACAATGAAAACTCTAATCATAACTTTAGCGGTATTATCGAGCTTATTAGCTACTGAAAATAATCCAATATTATTTGTAGATTATACATTTAACAATACAAATAATAACAGCCTAAGTTTTGCAAAAATTGATATATCAAACACCACTAAAATCGATGATGAAAACATCCTAAATTATAATTTGGTTTATTCAAGAATATCAACCAACAGTTTTATCGATCAAGGAACTGGGGATTATCCACCAAAAGATTCATTATATACTACAACTGCATATTATACACACCATTTTGGAGATAACAGCATTAATATTGGTCTTATTCCTTTTAAAAATGGATCATATTCCGATGTTAATTATAACATAACACAAAGAGGTGATGGACTATATAACATTGTAAATGTATCTGCTTATTCAATTATGATGACAACAAAAATAAACAACACGATGTATAAATATGGTGCGATGTTATACAACAACGAATTTTTGAACATTGAACACGATCAAGTAAAACAGAATAATAATTCAATATTTTTAACATTTCTAACAGATACTAACATAGATTCAAAAAATAACATAACAACAAATGCATTCTACGGTAAGCCAAAATATAACGATGAAGAAGTAGCTGATATGTTTCTTACTGCAATAGGTTATAAATGGGATGATAAAGATGACACTGGATTAATAATATATACAATTATTTCTGCTTCATATATAAACGAGAATATTTCAAATCCAATAAGAGATGATATCATTACAAAATATAATATTCCAGAACAAATGGTAGCTAGTGGCAAATCATCGGGATTTGGATATTCAACATTGTTTGCCATCCAAAAGTCTTTTGAAACTTATTATCCAACTTCAATAACTTATGAAACACAACACAATTCTGATGAATATTATAATTTAAGTGGATCAATGTTTAATTACGAGCGATTCGGTGGATGGGTTGGCGACTTCCAATCAATAAATTTTTCAATAAAGCCTAAGCCAAATTTGAAAATTTCTGCAAAACTAACAGAAATGACATCATCTAAAACAAAACAGCCAGGATCACTTATAAATACTATGGTAAATCCACAACATTCTAATTCTTTTTGTTTAACAATAAGATGGATGTATTAAATTCTCAAATTCTATCGTTTATAAATACCCAGTAAAAATCAAGGGTATAAAATGTCAGATAAATTATATACAAAGTATCATCGTGGAGACATAAGATATTATAAGCATCAAGAAGAAGGATTAATGCACCTTATCAAGCAAAAAAAGTCAATGTTATTATTGCCAACAGGTTTAGGTAAGACTCTCACATCGCTTTCTCTGTATGCACTGTTAAAACACAATAATAACGAGAACAAAAAATGCATCTTTGTTTCAACTAAGTCTGTTGTGGGGCAAGTCCATAATGATATTAATAAATTCTTCAATGGCATATCTTATGTTCATTTATTTGAAGATCCAAAGCCAAAACGAATAAAGAAATATGATCAATTCGATAAAGAAACTGATATCCTGATCATATCATATGATAATATACGAAGTGATTACCAACATATATTTAAATTGGCTAAAAAACATAACCCTTTCATAATCTGGGATGAGGGTACTGCATTTAAGAATGATCAAACCAAAGTATATAAATTAGTTAATGCAATATCCAGAGTTACAACTAGATCGACTGTATTAACAGCAACTGCTATTACAAATAAGCTTCAAGATATTGTTAATATTGCAAATGCCATTGGTATTGACATCATAACCACAACTAAGCTTCAAAGATATTATTGCAAATGGGAAACTAAACATTTTGGAAGAAGAAAAGTTAGAGAGGTAATTGGATATAAGAATATCTCAAAATTTTATGAAACAATGAAACCATTTATATTTTCAAGAAAGAAATCTGAAGTGAATGACATTCCACCGTTCACTTTAAATAAGACATTCATCCAGAGGGATAAAAATGTAGATGAGGCACATGATGCATTAAAAGAGAGATTTAAGGCAGTCGATGAGAATGGGAATCCAGAATACGATGATAATGGAGAACAAAAATATAAACTTCCACCAGTTGGATTATATGCAATTGCTTCGGCTTGTCCATCGCTGGTTTTAGAAGATGAATCCAAATCTGTAAAATTCGACACTATTCTGTCAAAAATAGAATATGATGTAGATGAGAATGAGAAAATAATATTGTTTTGTGAATACAAATCTGTGTTATTACAACTAGAAAGACTACTTCAAATAACTTATGGGACACATACAACTGCATCAATTCATGGTGGGACAAAGAATAGACAGGCTGAAAAAGAGAGATTTATTGAAAAACCAGAATGTAGATTCTTTTTAGGTACATCGGCAATGAGTCATGGTGTTGATGGTCTTCAAGTTGCAAATAATATCTTCTTTGTGATCCCACCATCAACAAGCGACATACTACAACAAGTGGCAGGTAGAATTTCAAGACTAAACACAACTCATACAACATTAAGTTTATATTTCTTTTTCATGAAGAACAGTATTGATTACGAATTATATTCAATGATACAAAATCAATTGGTGTTGATTAACTCAATTAACCCTGATGGCATAGACGAGGGATTGATCGATGAGGATGTAACATCTATCGGTTTCAAAACTATGGAAGAAGGTGATGAATGGATCAAATCAAGAATGAGAATGCACTTCGATTAATCGAAAGTGCACTACAACCTATAAACAAACACAAATAAATAAAGGACTCGGAAATGGCAATACAACATGATTGTAAATACTGTGGTGGCTCAGGAATAGTAATTAAGAATGGGCAAGAACGGAGATGTAAATGCATAATAGAAAATCAACTTAAGTCTTATCTCGAACCAGCCCTTTTGAATGCAAAGATAAATAAAAAATTACTGGAGAGCCTTATTAATGAAGGTAAAATGTCAAGATTTAGCATACTTAAAGGCAATAATGCTAAATGTCTTGGCTTGGTTAAAACATTTGTAATAAGCAAGTTTCTTCAAACAAGTGGAGATTACACATATATCTTATCAAATGACCAAGACATGCAGGATAGAATCTTTAAAGAAGATATGTTTGTATCAGACCTTATAAAGCCTGACTTCTTATTTTATAAACTACAAGGTTATAAACACAATTCAATCCCACCAACATTATTACAAGTACTTCAGGCAAGATTGGATGAAGGGAAAGAAACATGGATATGGGCAGGTACGGATAAACATTTCGGTGCTGATACGGTATATGGATCAGAATTAGTAAGATTTTTGAGAGACGAATTTAAAATAATAGGGAAAAATAAATAATGTATCAATTACCAATACTTAAAACTATAATAGAATCACCAGATTCGGTTTCACTAAATGTGATCAATGAAATAAACACTAGAAAAGATATGATATTTTTGAACTCATCAACATCTTGTTTATTTGATACTATAAAAACATTCTACCAAAAGTATAAAAAACCACCTACAAAAGATTATCTAGAATCAATGTATGCAACCGAGAAGGATAATGAAGGTCATGAGGCATTTAAAGAGATTTATGCAGATGACATTGCCTTATCTGATAATCTTTTAGCAGTTTCAGATTTACAATTCCATTTTGGTCTGAAAACTATGATAATGAGAGTGCAAAAAGAATACAATGATAAGATAAAAATGACAAATCTTACTGACATTCAAGATGTTGCAAAAGAATTTGGGGCACAACTATCGGAGATTAATCGAAATGCATCAACATCTAATAAGGCTAAATATCGATTTGATAAAGAAACTGATGCAAGAAAAGAACTAGAAGAATATTATAATAAAATGGAAGAATCAGGTTATGTAATTTCAAAAACATCAATAGAAAAAATCGATGAGATCTGGGGTGGTATCCAAAGAGATGATATGATAACAATAGGTGGATATACAGGGCAAGGTAAATCAACATTAGCAAGATATCTTGCATATTTACAAATTTTAGATGGTAAAAATACGGTATATATAACTACTGAAATGACAAAAGAGTCAATTAGAGCCTATTTTATTTCAATGCATGTTAATAATAGAAAAATATGGGGTTATGGTAGACCATCAGTTTCAACTAAATCAATATTAACAGGGGATATGACTGCAGAACAGAAAGAATTTGTTATAGAAGCATCTGAGGATTTACATAACAATCCAAAATATGGTATATTGGAGATTATTGAACCAGATACTTATAAGTATACCATATTGGATGCATTAGATGAAATTCAATCTATCCATAATGATGATTTTCCTATTCATCTACTGATTTGGGATTACCTAACAAATATGAAACCAAGAGAGAAATACAGTCTTGGGAACATGAGAGAAGAATATAACAAGTCAATCTCTGATGCAAGAAGAGTTCTGCTTAATTTAGAAATACCATGGGTTGCTTGTGCACAAGTATCAAGGGGTGGATATAATGACTACATTAAGACTGGGAAGTATACCATCGATGCATTATCTGATTTCAACGAATATGATAGATCATCTACAAAGGTAACCTTTGTTGGTCAAACTCCTGAAATGAAACAATCATCTACTTTTGAAATACAAAATGCTAAGAGTAGAAATACACCTCTATTTGAACCAATCAAAATGGTACAAGATCCAACATCAGGACTATTTCATTCTAACATATCTAATATTGATAAAGAAGATACTATGGTAATATTAGATGAACTAGAAATCTAGTATTAAAACTTCCACATTTTGTTTTTATAAATCAGTATAAATAAAATGTGGAGTTAATTTTGGAACTAAAAACACGAATAAAAAGAAATGCCAACCTTGTATTGCTACTACTAGCACTTTCAACACAAGCAACTGCTAAAGAAGATCTATTAAAAGAACTTAATAATCTAACCCCAATTCAGAAGGCTATAATGCTAAAGACTTTCAATAAGGCTAGACAATTTAATTATGAATATACAATGACTGCAATTGCTTGGCAAGAGTCAAAATTCGGTAAATATAAAATCAACCTGAATGATCCATCATTTGGAGTATTTCACAATCTGATATCTACAGTTCAATTAAGACATGATTCAAGAGGATCATGGGCTAGATCAAGATTAGCTGAAAGACTTATGATAGACTACGATTTTAGTTTCACTGAAGCATTATCTGAGCTGAAATATTGGGAGAATTATTGGTCTAACAAAAGAGTACCAAAGAAATGGAGTCATACAATTGGTAGTTATAACGGTGGGTTTACTCCAAACATGAGTTATACTGAAAAGATTAAATCAAAAATTAGAGCACTCAAAACATACTTCAAAAACAAAGGAATAACATGGTAGATACATCAAACTACAATTCACTGTATGAAGAATATAACAAACTAAGGAGAAAGAATTATTTGAGTGAGGATGAAATTAAAAGAATGCATCAAATATTCACTCCTGATTTTAAGAAATATTATATCAATAAATACACGAAGGAGAATAATAATGGTTGAAACTATAAAAAGAAGAATAAAGAAAGAAGACAGATTTCTAGAGATACTAGACTCAATGAGGAACCCCCAAATTTCTATAATAAGATCTGATGTAGGTGTTCCATCAGTTAATATATGTGCGATTGCACAGGATGGAATATATGAGTACCAATATAATCATTCAGGAGTAATAGGAATAGATTCTTTGTTGGAAAATTTATCACATAGAATGCAACCGACTGATTACATAGTTGAGGAAGATACTAGATCAAGAATAATATCACACATTGTTGATCTATCAAATAAACTAGATACTAACGATCTTCATGACTTAGTTCACACTATTAAGTCAAAATATCGATTTAAACTATAACATATTACAACATAACAAAGGATTCGGAATGGAAAAAATAATAGAACAAATGGCACATCTACAACATGCACTAAATTCTAAGATACACCCAGAATGGTATAAGCAAGGAAATGACTGGGATACTGCAATCATGGTTGAGTCAGCAGAGTTGTCAGATTCTCTGCAATGGAAATGGTGGAAAAATATGGATGACGATTGGTCAAATGTAGAAGTGGAATTGGTAGATTTATTTCACTTCATACTATCTAAAATGATAGAAAAGAATAAGATGAATATTGTGAACAAAGTGATAACTAGAGCACTTACAACATTCCAATTATCAAAGCCAATTGATGACAATGATATGAAAAGAGAACTAGTGCTTATGTTCAACAAATCACTTGTACAAGCTACATTGGAAGATAAAATGCATGATGCAATTATGTATTGGTATAAAATGTGGCTTACTATTGGTAAAACAAAAGAAGATATCTTGAAACAATATTTTGTCAAGAACATTCTAAACACATTTAGACAAGACAATGGTTATAAAGATGGAAGTTATATCAAAGAATGGGTAGGTAAAGATGGGAGAAAATATGAGGACAATGTAATTGCATTTTACATTGCAGATGATTTAAAATTAGATGACACATTTCCAGATGAATTTGCTAAGGCATTGGATGAAGTTTATGCAGATACCAAAATTCATCATCTCAATTAAAACATATATCTCAGGTCTTATCCTGAGATATAAACCCCACTCTAAATATCTTCATTGTATGGATGGATCAATAATAGAAATTAAACATACAATCACCAATAAGTGGATTTTCAGGAAATTTTATAATAACATATTGATTGCTGAAAAGTCATACAAGACGGAGAAAGAATTATATAAAGATTCAGGAGTCTTATGAAACCCAAGGATAACAAAATGTCAATATTAACAATTGAAAAAAATGCAATGATACAAATCACGAGTGACGAGCTAGATACATACATTAAACATATAAAAAATCTAAAAATCGAACATGATCAATATGCAGTAGGATCAATTGATAATCCAAGACATATTGTGGTTGCTCAAAATCAAAAGATAATAGATTACTTAACTGAAACATTCCCACTTTCTAAGAAAGAAATTAAGAAAATTGCTTCATGTAACATGATCACATTAAAAGAAGGATACTGATAATGGCAAACCATAAGATTAAGAAAGAATTTGAAGATTTAGAGATCTTTATCGAGGGTAACAACCCAATTGTTGAATATAAGGGTAAGTTCTATTGGATTGGAGAGGACAAATGTCCTTTTGATCATATAGACAATGTCAAAATTGAAAATCAAATAATTCCAGCATTTAGAAAATCTATTGGGATTCAACCACCAATATCTGAGCCATATAACACTCACATGTCACAACACACTGAGTTCAAAGATGGAATTATATTAGATAAAGAATTCGGTTATCTTCCAAGTAATAGAAATCGAATTTACAAGAAAATGCTCAATGACAACATAGATGAGGAATTCATTGTAACCAAATATGACGATGATAACAACCCAACTAGATATTGTATCAAGAATTCTTGTAACAAATGTGAATACAATGAGATCTGTAAACCAGAATTAGAAGAGATTCAATATGAAGGTCACAACCAATCAATAGTTGTATTTGATATTTCTGCCCAAGAACCAGTAATTGCAGCAGCAATAGTACATAGGGAGCCACGATGGTTGGAAACATTTAGAAACAGATCACAAAGAGAAGAATTAATTGATGTATTTCTAAACATAGTAATTCAAGAAGAATTTGGTCTAGATATTAACCACCATACTGCTTATCAATATTGGGAATTCTTGGAATATATCGTACTAAATGAGGAACTGCTTAGTAGTTTAATCGATATGAATAATTCCTTTTATAGAATCAGAGCTAATGAGGAAGTTCCAGAATTAGAAGAGCAGATTAACTTCATGATAGACAAATATAAAGAATTTCTTAAAAGGTATAAATAATGAGTAAAGAACAAATCATCCAGAAAATAAAAGAGTCTTCTGAATATAAGGCTATTGAAGATGGACTGAAACTACAAGTTGAAAACAATATAATTTCAGATTACAGAATTAATATAAGCGATGATTATATTAATTCGTTCAATGAAGATAGAACGACTGAGGTTAAGCTCATATTAAACATTGATGTGATGCCAACTAACCCATTAAAGACAACAACTATTCAAGTGAATCCGAGACATGAGACATTGGATATGAAACCAAAATGGGGGAAAAATGACATAGTCATACACAAGAAAACTGGATCATTAGGAGTTGTAGATAAAGATGTAAGTTACGAGAAATTCCCAGACTTCAATTGTTGGTGTGCTACTATTAACGGATTCATATATGACTGTAGAGATTGGGAATCAGCCCCATCTATTAACGGTAGAATTTGTTTGTTTAAAGATGGATCCATAACACTAGTGAATAATATGAAAACTAGAAGATTAGTGACTGAAATCTCAAGTGGAACACACCCATATGATGCAATAATTAGAATATACAAAGATTTCGACCTATTTTATTCATCAGGGGATGCTCACATTGATTTCAGTAAAATATTTAGCAATAATGCATTCAACACTAAGGTAGGAAGACATGAATAATCAAATGACATCAACTGCACAATTCACTATTGATGAATTATTTGCAATGAATGAATGCACGAATGGGACACCAATCAGAAATGAAGATGGATATTTAAAGAAATTTCTGCCTGATGACTGGTCTGATTTTAAACATGATATTTTGATTAATGGACTTCGAGATCCAATTAAAATTGAGCTTAAAGATTCACTATATACAATAAGTGATGGAGTCCATCGGATAATAGCACTTAAGGAACTTCAAAACGAAGGGCTTTATGATAAGGATATTAAGTTAACTGTTTCAGTTACTGTATATAAGATCACAAACAAATTAAAATTCAAGGATAACTAAGATGAAAACAACAAACATCATAATCGCACATGTTACAAACAAAGACATAACAACCCTATTAATCAATGGTGGATACAATGTACACCCATCGGTTGTGATTGGAACAATCATGGCAGGTAAAGGAGGAGATGACTCTTTCACTATCCATATTAATAAGGATAAAATAATCACTAAGCCAACTGCACAAGAGTTAGAAACACTTATGACTGCAGGTGTCGAAACTGTAGAGTTCGATGAACTAGTTAAACAATTCAAGCCAGAAGATGAAAGTCCATTTAAGTCATTATTTGATATCATGGATAATATCATGAAAGAGCGATGTGAACAAGATCAGGCTGGATCTGGACTTACTCAAGGGAAGCCAGAGGAAGATACAACATCTAAACCGATAGAAAAACCAACAACATCTGAGGTTGCAGAAGATATCAACGAAAGCTTCTTTAAAAACAAACACAGAACACATTATCTAAAATGGGAAATTGGAAATGGTACATCTATAAGATATTTCTTTTTATATGAGGACAAGCCAAAGTTAGAAGGCAAATGGGTAATTAAAAATCATGATGACAAGAAATTTCAAATATTTGAAAACAAACAAATTGCAATGTCGATGATTAGATCTCTTTGTCCATCAACGAAAGCATTGGAGATCACTGGCATTAGAAAACATGATATGTATATCAAGACAATCATGGACGAGAACGGAGTTCTTATTAAAAAAGAAGAGCAAAAATGTTAAAGGTCGGAACAAAATTCAACCCTAGAACAGAATCAATAGCTTCATCTGAAGTTATTGGTGGATACACAGTCTACTCAAATGGTGATGGAGTATTTATTTCAAACTCAGATGGTGATCATAAGGTGGTCTTAGATGATCACAATGCATTCTGTGTACAACAAATACTATCAACAATAATGAAGCCTAATTTTGGACCTTATGTACTAGAAAATGGTAAAGTTTACTATATTGTTAATGCTCTCAAAACTTCATTTATTTTTGAATCTTTTGAAGATGTAGTTAGATTCACTTCAATCATAATGGACATCAGAACAATACTGTTAAAAGAAATCTAGATGTTTCAACAATTCCCATTATAAATTAACCTGTTTAATTCAAGAGGAAAACCTCAGCACAATTTCAGCTGAGGTGTGGTATAATTTTTATAGAAATTTGAGAAGAAAATCGTTTAATCTAGTATTAAAACTTTTGAAATTCAATTTTATAGGAATATAAGAATTAAACAAATCAAGGATAACAACATGGCAACAAGAAGAGACTTAGACAGAACAATTTCGGCAATCGCATCAGGTATTTTACAAGTTATTGATACATATAATTTAACAGGTGATCTTCCATCAGGAAAAGATACAAACATTGAACCAAACATTGCTAAAATTTTCAACAAAGAATTTGGTTGGGCAATTGGTAGAGGCGATTATGAAACTGCAATCGATATGATCTCTGAATGGTACCAAATTTTGTTCCTTGAAAGAGCAGATAAATTGCTTGGGGAATATACACCATCTTGGGAAGAAGGACATATATCACCATTATTGGGATATTTAAAGCTTTCAATGATAAGAGCAGCACAACAAGTATCAATTAAATTTACTAAAATTAGACAAAGAGAACAACAAGTCAACCCAATTGATGATGAATCTTACGATGATGCACTTAACAGAATAATGAACACTCCAAAAAGTGGAAAGATCATTCATGAAAATGACCCTATGATATTAGAGTTGGAAGAAATTATCGAGTATTATGAAGCTAACCCATCTGAGAACAATGATAAGAAACTTAAAAAAGCAAAAGAAAAACTAGATCTAATATTCAACCCAAAGAAAGTACTTCATGATGTAGATGTATTCTTAAATAAAGAGTTTGATGTTATTGATGAAATTGCTTATGAGAGAATTCTTGCTGACCTTAAAAAGATAATCAAAGGTAGACAAAATTATGAAATCCAAATTAAAATTCTAGATTTATTGTTAGCAGACTTCGCTCCATCTGAAATTGCAAGATTATTAAATGTATCAGCAGCAAAAATATCACAAAGAAAGAAAACATTACTTGATGATATCACAAAACTAGCAAAAAAATATAGTGAAGAGGGTGATTCAACATTAGATGAGTTCCTTGAGGACAGACTAAGTAAGAAAAATTCTACTAAATCAAAATCTGGTGTTACTGGTAATAGAAAACAAGAGACTAATGTTGAGTGTCTTCTAACAACAGCAGCACTAATGGGAATTAAATTATAATCCAAACCAATTTATAAGAGCATAACCCAACAAAGGAGTTGCTCTTATGCTACTAATACATGAAGTTCTTGAAAAAGAATGTAATATTCAAGTCGACCAAGACACCCCAAGATTAATATCTTCTCCTTTACGATCAGACTCATCACCATCATTTAGAGTATTCCCACCAGAATTCGATGATAATGGTGGTCTTGTATGCAACGGTGCATATGATTATGGTAAAGGTAAATCATATTCTTGTTATTCATTTATTAAAGAATATCACCAGTATGAAACCAAGAGAGAAGTCCTTGATCACATTAAAGAAGTTTATGGGATAACAATGGATGTAACATTCGAGGAATCTAAAAAGGACAAGGATCTACATGATAAAATTCAGATTATTGCCAATTCCAGATTCATTAACAATAATAAGAAGATTAAGGCTCTTGAAAAATCAGTAGTTACATATTATAGAGGTAACTCTGCCCAGATGGATTTAATAATTGAGAAGTCGTTAATTTTCTAATTATTAAAAAGACCCAATTCAACTTTTATATAAAAATATAAACAAATCAAAAAAGGATAAGACAAAATGGAAAATAATACAGCAATCCAACTTTCAGAACTACACAAACTAATGGAGATAAAAGATCAGCTTTCTAAAATGAAAGTATCAGAGCTAAATAACATTCTCATAGATAAAACTGCTGATTTAATGGTTAATGCAGATCTTAGTCAAATGGAATATGCAAAACATATTCAAAATGAAATTAATTCGCTTGTAACTGTAACTGCTCCACTTTCTGCTAAGCAAATATCAGAGTTGCCTATTAAAACTATAGTATCATATGTAAAGGCATATTATGTAGTTACTAAAATTGACTGGAATAAAAATTATAGTGATGATGATGCAATGATTGATGTTGATTTCGCTTTTTATTCAGGATTTACTGCAGAATTCTCAGAATTTGTAACTGGTATAATGGACTAACATTATGGCTGATGTTTATTCTCTTGAAAAAGGTCTGGATCATCTTTATCCAGAATATCAACTACAATATAAAGATAATATTGATGGGTTTAACAAGACATTTAATCCATCAATGATTGATGTGAATAAAACTATGTTCAAGAAATCTATGGAAATGATAGAGCATCATAAATGGATGAAAGAATGTAAATTCACACTAGCAACATATACTGATCCAAAAGAGGATTATGAATTAGATATTGAAAAGTTTGACAACATTGATCAGCTAATTGCTCTAATAGACGACCGATGTGAAATGCAAGACCCAGAGGATAACCCAGTCCTAAAAGAGCCAAAGAAAATTGTCGCATTCGATTTAGAAACAACTGGTCTTAGAAACAGACATCAGAGAATTGGTGGTAAAAAAGAGTCACAAGTAGGTATTGTTGGAATATGTGTTGCATATTCTGAAACTGAGGGTTATTATATACCAATTAAACATAATGAGTTAGATGGCATTAAGAATTGGACTATTCAAGATGCAGTTAAGCTTATCAATTATTTCCAACAAGATAACCATCTGGTAATATGGCACAATGCAATATACGATTTATTTGTAAGTATATCATCAGGTGTAACTTTGAATAAATCAATGAACCATGATACCTATTTATTATGGAAGATGACATTTGAGGAAGAATTTAGCAATCTATTTCAATACGGACTAAAGCTCTTATCAGAAAGATTCCTTAAAAGAAAAATGCAGACAATTAACGATCTGCTTGGTGTTGATGCGAAAGCACACATAGAATTTCAGAGATTACCATCTGTAAATGCAGTAACCTATGCAGTGTCTGATGCAACTAACACTTATGCACTTTGGAAATATCTATTTAGCAAAAAATTCAGAAGAAACCCATATACTAAACAGCCAATAGCAACTAGACTGGAAATGCGATCTATCTATGATTCATTATCAATGCTAAGTACTGGGATTCCAATAAACACAAGTCATGCAATCCCAATGCTGAAAACAATTTACAGAAGACAAATATTATTACAGAGTAAATTTGACCAATTGGTAGGTGATGGATTCACAGTAATAACTAGTGATGAAAAATGTGGAATGTATATTGGTAAAACAATAATGGGTGCTTGGGAAGAGTCAGGAAAAGACAAAGATCAGGGATATAAATTTTTGGAAGAAAAATTTGGAATGAAGATGACTGTTAGAAATGGTGCAGGTGGAGTGAAAAAAGAGACATTCTCAAATGCTGATTCAGTTCTTGAAGCATTACTTAAATCTCTCCCAAATATGGATTTCATTAAAGATGAACAGAAGAAATCTTTAACATCAATCATTAAATATATACAAGCATATCGATCATTAGACCATGAAAGATCTGGATATCTTGGAATAATAAGATCAGTAACATTGGATGATAGAGGATATCCTTTTGTTCACAACTCGCTGAACCTTAATGGTACCGACTGTGTAATAAAAGATACACCAATAAACATAAGAGTTAACAAATCTAATAAGCCAATATCCACGACGATGGACAAGCTAGATAGATATTGTGATTATGATGATCTTGAGGGCGAATATGAGTTTAATGAATACATAGAAATTGAAACTATTGATGGCTGGGTACATATAACTCATTTTGTTACTAAACATAAAGACACAATTGAAATATCAACTAAATCAAGATCTATTGGTGTAGCAACTAGACATAGATTCATGAATGAAAATGACAGATGGATATATGCTAATGAATTGAAAATTGGGGATTTTGTCAAAACAATAGATGGTTATGAAGAGGTTACAAAGATAATCAATTTAAAAGGACAAATGACATATGATATTGTCACCAACCACAAACAATTATAAGACAATAAAATCATATACAAATGGCTTCACAAATATAAAGAAATTTGTGAAGCTACTACACACTAATAAAGGTTACAACTTTAAGAGATACAACTTCATGTATCCAATCAGATTCAAGATAGTTCTGTTCTTATTCATAATGAGGGAGCAGAACTCAATATATAAGTATAAAATTCCAGAAAACTGTAAAATGAGATATGATACTGATAAAATCATAATAACATGTCCATTTCATGGAGACTTCAGTCAAAGAATAATAAAACACATAAGTGGTAATGGTTGCCCAAAATGTGCATCAAATATACGGCTGACAAATGAAGAATTCGACTCGAGATTGAAGTTAATAGATAAAAGTTTGATAAGATTAGATGAATATATTTCAATGGAACATGGACTAGATATAAAATGTATGAGATGTGGAGATATATTTAATAAAACTCCAAATATATTATTATATGGTAATAGTGGATGTAGTGTATGCAGATCTAAAGAATCTAAAGGTTCATTAGAAATTTCACATCAACTAAATCTATTCAAAGTAAGGTATATTAAAGAATATAGATTCAAGGATATAGCAAGAATGCCATTTGATTTTTATTTGCCAGATTATAATATATGCATCGAATATGATGGGGAACAACACTTCACATATAATAATCCATTTAGTTCGTTAGTAGGAAATACTATTAAAAATGACCAAATCAAGAACAATTTCTGTGCTAAGAACAATATCAAATTAATCAGGATACCCTATACAAGTTATAAGGATATAAGATTAATAATAGTAACAATAAAGGACAACAATGAAAAGATATGATTATATTGCAAATGGGTTTGTTTGCCATAACACTGGACGGTATTCCAATGCTAAAACAAGATTTAATAGATTAACTATCAATGTCACAAAAACTGGTAAAGTCAATATAAAATTTAAAGATTCATCTATCCTACCAAATATGCAAGGACTATCAGGTAGACCATATATTACGAAACCTGCTAAACAACTTAAGTCTATTCCAATATCTATCGAGCAAGACATAACAAGTTTAAATGATAAGGTTGAAGAGTTATTCAGAGAAGAAATACTAAAATTATAATAATCAAGAAGGATAACAACAATGAAATTAGATGAGTTTCAACAAAAGATAGTTGATAGCAACCAAGATCAATCAACTCTAGTTACTATTACGGCAGGTGCAGGATGTGTAGCATATGACACCCCAATTGTAGTAAAAATAAAAGATAACATACCACAAGATGTTTATTATAAGCTTTCCAAAATATTAAATGATAAAATGATAACCACAATAGAAATTTCGAAGTTATTCGAAATCAAGGATCTTCTTGAATATATAGAAATAGACACACCTGATGGTTGGCAACCGATAGATGATGTGTTTGAAACTGGTGATAAAAAGTCATATAACATAACGACTGAGACTGGTGATATAACTGTTTCTGAAGATCATTGGTTATTAGACAACAACAATAACTGGTCTTCTGTCGCTTCGCTTCATGTTGATGATATAATACAAACCAGAGATGGGAACGAGAAGATTATATCGAAGAAATCAATTGGTACAATAAAAACTATGGACATTACTGTTGGACATGAGAATCATAGATATTACACTCAAAATATAATATCACACAACAGTGGTAAAAGCACTGTTTTCGCAAATAAAATAGCTAGGTTAATTTTAGAAGGTCATGCAAAACCTGATGAGATAATAACACTAACCTTCACAAATAAAGCAGCACGGGATATTAAAAGTAAAATAAAAGCACTACTTCCAAAGGGTGCTGAACTTCCACATGTATCAACAATTCATAGCTTATTTATCAAACTACTAAGAGATTTCAAAGTCAATCCTATTGTAATGAATGAATGGGGCAATATTTTAACTTTGAGATCAATTATTGAACAACATTACCAATTTGATACAAAAGGTGAGCTTACTGCATTTACTAGAGATATTCTTGCTTATGTAGATCAATATCAATTATCTGCTCCTGATATCAACATTGATGACTGGAAATTATCTGATTATGTTGAAGATTGTACAATCACAAGTAAAAAATTTAACAAAATTTACAAAGAATATGATAAGTTTAAGAGGGAGAAGAATTTATGGTCGTATAACGATTTAATTTCATCTAGAGTAAAAGAAGTAATCGATTTTAATAAAATTAATAGTTCAACCAAATATTTATTCAATGATGAGGCTCATGATGAGACATTGGCAGAATTACTTCTAATAAGAGATATAGCAAGTCAAAATATCTTATATAACATACAAGATAACTGCCAAGAAATTTATGGGTGGAGATTTAGTCGTGCTGATCTATTAGCAGATAAATCCTTTTGGGCAGATCACTTCAATAAATATGAAGAGTACAAACTTCTGAAAAATTATAGATCAACTGAAAATATATTGAAAGTGTCGAATTTATATAGATCACATCTGGATGATATCCAATTAATACCCACTAAAGAAAACTTGAAGGGATCAGTTAAAATATCTCAGGTGGAAATGGAAACTCATGAAGGTAAATATATCGCAGTTGAGATAAAGAAATTACTGGAAGAGGGTACTGCTCCAAAAGACATAACAATATTGGTAAGATCAAATATGTTCATTAAATCAATACTTGAGCCACACTTAATAGAATCAAATATACCTTACACAATTGATACTCCAAAATCAAAAAAGAAGATGTTTGAATCTCCAATAAACAAGATATTCCTATCATTTATGGAAATATATTCGAATAACGAGAATTTACTAAGCATAATCTCAATATGTGATTATTATATTGGTGTTGGTGCAGGATCTAAAAAGACTCTAATGGATTCATTTATTAACACTTCAATGTTAACACCAGATAAGAAATTCGATAACATAAGATACACTTTTAATAACATATGTGAGTTTTCAACTCAATATTCATCTGCTTCAAAATTGCCAGTAATACTAGATTACTTTGAATCTTTAATAAGACAATTCATAAAAACTTCTGAATACAATGAAAATAAGATCAATCTCATAAGAAAAACTATCACAAATTATGTGTATACAATCTATGAAGATTATCCATCTTACACAATCCATGAGATTTTTGCTGAAATTATAACACAAATTGACTCATTTGAAGATGATGCTATGAATAAGGTTAAAATCATGACATATTATGGTGCAAAAGGATTATCACTTCCATATGTATTTGTATCAGATATGTCATTAAAAGCACCTAAATCGAATAGTGATAGTGACAATTCATTATATGTAGCATTATCTAGGGCTGAAACAAGAATGTATATTGTTTCATCAAGTATAAAAATTAACAGAAGTTTTGGCAAAATGAAACAAAATATCCCATCAATATGGACTAAAACATATAACAAGCTTGTTGGTGGTTAATTTATAGTTAAAACTTCTAAATCCTGATTTTATAAGAACATAACAAATTAAAACTCAGGATAACAACATGTCAGAATTTAAAAAACTAACACTTAGACAACTAGGCTTCATGGATCTATGGATGGAGACGATCAGAGAAAATAATAGAGTGAACCATAAAATTGCACAAAGTTCAATATATTGGGGAACTCATATAGATACAACGACTGATTTCTTGTCGTTATTATCAATGTCAGAGGAGCTACCAACATTCGATTACAATAGAATGACATTATCACACATAATAGACTCATTAGTAGAAGTCAATGCAATCATAGTATTAGATCCAATCAAGATGATATATAAAGTAACTAACGATATGATAATACATATGTCAACAAAGAAAACAAGATTCGAGAGAGGGCAAGATAAAATATTCACAGCTGTCAATCTTAAAATATTTAGAGATTGGGTTAACAGCACAAGAATAACTGGAGATACTATAGTTAGTTACAACTCATTCATGGACTCAACATCTGATGAAACATTTAGAGAAATTAAGGAATCTCTTAAAGGCTGTAAAGAACATAAGAAATTCCTCAAAGGTAAAAGCCAAGAGTTCTTAGACAAATATGAAGATGGATTTTTAGCAAAAATGTCCTATAGCCATCTGAGATACCTTGTAACCAGATTAAGCGATGCTAAGCTACTGACTAAATATAAACCAAAAGGAACAAGAAACATTTATACAGTTACCCCAGAATTTGTTGATGTATTAGGAAGACATAAAATCGCTTTTGCTGAAACTCCAGTTTATACTTATATAAAACCAAAAAAGAAGAGAGTAAAAGAGATCGAGCTAAAAACTGAGGATCTAGATACATTAATAGAAGAACTGATGAATATGAGAAGTGGTAATTCTAACAAATGTAGAATAGATGCTGATAATACCATCATTGAGTTAAGTTTCAAACAATAGTATTAAAATTTTTGAAATTCAATTTTATAAGAACATAAGATAAAAATCAAAGGATAACAACATGAAATTAACAAAAAAACAATCGGACATTTTAAACAACTGGCTTCAAATAACTCAGGGTAGTTGTGGTGCAGATACATGGGACAAGCTTGGACAAGATAATCACAGCTTCGCAGACATAAATGATATAACTGAAGTTTCAAAAGATTACAGTAAACCTCAAATTATTGGAATTGTAGCATCATTGGTAGACAAAGGTCTTATAATGCTAGATCCAGATGCTACAAAAAACAATAAGAGCAAAGTATGGTGGATTTGTGATGAAACGATTGATATGATGATCAAACTGGAATCTGATGAGTCATCAGAACCAAAGAAAGAAACCGCAGAACCAGAATTTGATGACTTCACTGATGATGGCTCATTAGAAACACTAATGGAATTGGTGGGTTAATTATGGCAAAGCAAATATTAAGAAAAGAATTATACAAAATCGTTTCTGCTGAAATAACAGAGGAACGATTAGCAAAGTTACCAGTTTGGGCACAGCGAGAAATTATGGCACTATCATCAAAAATTGAGAGACTTAACAATATGTTAGATAATACAGATCCAACTGATTTATGGATAGACCCACCAGTAGGAGATAAGAAAAGATATTTAGATCCACATTCGAGATTAGTGTTCAGAACAGATCATAAAACTGAAATATCAATCCATATGCCACATGGATCAAACAGAGTAAGAATCAGTAAGGATACATGTGGAGAAATTTTCATGATTCCAACTGGTGGTAATACTATGGAGGTATTATAATGAGCAGATATCATTATAAAGATTTTGATGATTACATTAAATCAAATAAGAACCTATTTAAGGATCATAAATTAACTGCCACAAAACTGAATAACACCGATCTAATTATTGATTGGTCTAAGCCATCTAGTGGAGAAGGATCAATGAGGATAACTTATATAGGTGGATATCTATCTATCAATGGTGACTATGGATCTGCTTCATTCACATGGCATAATCCAAATAACACAATAGAATGGATGTCTAAGTGTAACATTGGATATTTTATGTCAAAATGCATATCATCAGAGAAACAGGAAAATGGAATTCATATGATGGAATGGGATCAAGATGAATGCATTGAGACTGTAGAATCATATATATCTGAAAAAGATGACTGCGATATAAAACCAAATGACGATAGCTGGAAAATGCATACAGAATCGGCTTGTGATTGGAATTCATATTTATCAAAATATGGAGAGAATGAATTCGGAGACTCATGGTATGAGACATATCCAAATGCAGGTCTAGTTCTCCATTCAAGAGTATACATTTGGATACATGCATTACAAGAAATTTCGAAACATCTAGATGAAGATGCTGAATATATATCTGCACAAGTAAAATTCAATGATTTGGATTCGGAACTTCTTAAACAGGATGGCGAATTGGATTGGACTATTAATTCAAATAACGGATATATAAAACTTAAAATAATAAAAGAGGACTAAATTATGAGTACCTTATTCAGAGCAAAACATATAAATAGCAATCAGATGGTTATTGGCACAGGCACTACTAATTTCTTGAATATGAAACAATACGATCAATTCAAAGGATCGGGCAGAACATGGTTGTGGTCGAACTATTCATGGATTGAAGTCGATCCAGATACATTATCTGTTCACCATGAAGGTATGGATGATTCTAATGGCAAACCAATTTTTGCATCACTAGATAAAGTGAACCATATAGGTGGAGATATACTAATCCCAATAAAGCAGACAACTTCCAATGAGCCAATTGTCTGCTTTATTGAAAACGGTCTTTGGAATTATACTGATAGCGACTGGATGATTTCAGGAATACATGGAATCAACAATACTCCATGTGAATATTGTAACATTGTTGAATATACAGGCAAACTGTTTGAATTATCAAGTGTAATAGACGGTAAGGATCAAAACATAGAAGTCTGTCTGCAATCTAATGTTGATGAAGAAACAGTTGGATTATCAATCGATGGGACACACTATGAAGCATTTATTGATATTAACTTCTGCCCAAAATGTGGTAAGTCATTATGATTGAAGTTGGGACTCTAGTAACATCACCGATTTATGGTGATGGCGAGGTCATAAGGTTGTATTCGGACTGCATGATATCGATCAAATTTGTTGAAAACACATTACCAATAATGTGTAGTTCTAGATCTATGGAGACAATACATAGTGGTAAAAAATCAAAATTCAAGGTAGTAAATAATGTTAATAAAAGCTAAATTCAATAGAATAAGATTTAAAATCGAAGAAAGAGAACGATTAGAGTTAGAAGCAGATAGAATAACTGCTGAATATAATAATTCTATCACAGAAATCACATCACAAATTGCAGATCTGGATATAGATCACAAATATGAAGTCGCATATAATATTGGAGTTTATGCTAAAGAAAACTACAAAAAGTGTGAAAATATGACGATCTATGAAGCATATAAATATGTGGATATGCTAATGGAAAAATATGAAGATGAATAGGTATTAAAACTTCGGCTACCTAATTTTATACAAACATAAGATAAAAATTAAAGGATAACAACATGAGAAAATCAATCGCTTCAAACAACGAGATTAAAGAGCTAATAGCAGAAATGGAAAAGCTACAAGCACAAAAATCGGTTATTGAAAAACAATATAATTCAATCAAAAAGACTATTACTGACAGACTAATCGCTCCAGATTTAAATGATAAAGACACTGTTTATGAATATGAATTAGGTCTTGACTCAAATAAAATTTTAAGATACGAATTAGTACCAACAACTAGATTTGATACTAAAAGATTTACTGCAGAATGCCCTGAGCTTAAAGCAAAATATACAAATGCAACAGTAAATAAAGTCTTCAAAATTATTGAGGAGAAATCAGAAGAGAAGGTGGAAAAGTAATGGCACAGTCAACAACTGAAATAAAACAAGCCATTGCAGATCAAGTGAATTATAAATTGCCATTAACTGTCAGCAATCAATTTCTTGCAGTTAATGTAAAGGATTTTCTTGGTAAAATACTACAGGAAGACTCTTACATTCTGCCTTATGGTTATTTGGAAGAATATTCTGAATACAACTACATAAGATTGGACGATCTGATTGCAAAACTTATTAAAGATGACAACACTAGATTCATCAATACTGCAATCAAACTGGCAATAGCAGTTAATTCTGAGGAATTTAACATTCATTTTAATGAGTTTAATTTATTAGCAAAATTCTGCTATAATAGAATTGATCAAGACAAATTTGTACAACTTATGATGCCAAGATATAATGATCGCAACTATATCATAACAAAATGGGATGAATTCAGAAATGACCCATTAAGATTCATTATTAGTCGATCTGAGAGAGAATTATTTGATGAGATTTCGAGAGAGATTATAATGACAAAATATAAAGGATAATTAATGCCAAAAATTTACAAGCAGTTACAAGATATTAAAATTGGCAATCACTTAGAAACATTGGATTTTGATGGTCACACACCAGAGTTATATATAATATTAGATTTGAAAAAAGATCAAGAATCAATTAAATTAGATGACAAAAGAGTATTATATACTGATAATAAAAACATAATTGTTGTTGCTAAAAGAATGGCAAATCAATCAATATTGGTGGAAACTGTCATTAATTCAATCAATATTGAGGTATACAAAAATCAAATTATTAGCCATTACTTACCAGAGGGAGAAGAATAATGGCTAATATGAGCTACTGCAGATTTGAAAATACCACTGCAGATTTTGAAGATTGTTATGATGCACTAACTGAGGCAGGATCGATTGAGAATTATATTAAGACTAAAGATCCATCAACTGAAGAGATAATGGCAATTCAAGAATTGATAAACCTTGCTAAGGCTATGGTATCAAATTTTGGAAACATTGAAGGATCAAATAATGGCTAAGCACTTACAACTAGCAAAGAATATTGCTCTCGGCAAATTATTCTCTGAGCTTCCAACGGACTTAGTGGAACCAAAATGCACACCAGAAGAACAATGGGAATTATTCGAAAAGGTATACAGACATGAATCAATAAAAGATGATAGATTTGTCTTGATTGATCAGTTGTCTTATTTGTCATATAGAACCATATGGGAATTAGCAGATGACATTGTTAAAGCCCAAATTGAATTTCTTGAAATTTGCATTGACACTGGTGTAACAGACTAAAAACACTGTTAAAAACAAACATATAATGCTATGTAAGGATTAGTAATGAATAAGAAGACCCACAGAGTGTCATCTCTCTTCTCGGCAGAGAAATGGCTACTGGAAAATGGATTTAATGAGAAAGAAGTAATAATAAATCAAGATTCTCTAACAGTTCATCCAAATGAGAATGATACAGTAATGGTATCAATAGGAGAAACTATGCATCTAGAAGGTAAATTCAAAGATGGAACATATGATTTCTGGGTTACTGACAATGACTAGAATAAAATGTAATCTATGTAATGTGAACAAAGTCTACAGAAACGATGAAAATAGTGAAATACTGCACTTTACAGGGTATATTAACAATGAATGGCATCACCATTGGCACATTTGTATTGAATGTTCGGATTTCAACAACTTAAATATATCAAGAAGATTAGATAAAAAACTGTTGAATATAAAGATTGGTCAGCAGTTCATGAAGAGTAATTCGTGTAACATACCCTATGAAGTTTCAAAAATCAATGGGAACACAATTTATATGATACAATTCAATGGATCGGCAACTGATGTTATAACAATATCAAGAAAGATCTCAAAAGAAGATTTTCATAAACAATTTACTAAGGTATAAAAATGACAAATACACTACATGACCCAAGATTAACCGATGAACAGAAAAAATTATACGATGAATTTTCTGTTAATGAAATGTTACCAGTAGAAGAACATGAAACTCCAATTGGTAACATACTGTTCAAAAGAATAGATAAATATAAACCAGTTGATAACATCCATGTTGGTGGTGGAAAAACTTTACAGTCTGTAACATTGATGATAAATAACATCAATCAAATCAGAGACCATTTTGATTCAAATGTTTCAACAGCAGCAGCACTGACATCACCTCAACATCATTTGGTATCTGGTGTTGCCAAGAAACTAGGATTGAATTCATTTGTGGGTATACAAGGGACTCCTGAGAGACTACCAATCATTTTAGAAAAATACTCAATGATAAAAGCAGCACAATATTATGATGCGACGATATTACCAGTTACTAAAGCAGCATACCAAGTTGTAATAGAATCTAGAATGAATAAACAATTAGCAAAAGATGGTATAAAGCATTTCTTTATCAAATTCGGTATTAACATTGATAAAGACAGGGATGCAATTCTAGGATCAATAGCTAACCAAGTTGAAAACATTCCTGATGAATTAGATCACCTAATCATCCCAAGTGGATCATGTCTATCTGCAGCAGCAATTATTAATGGCATTCATAAATTTAAAAAGAAAATCAAAAATATTCATGTAATTCAAATAGCAGGTGGCTCTCATGCCAAAAATATAGATGTAAATATGCCAGTATTGGCTCACTATAAATATCAATTCCACTTAATAACTGATATCCCATATAAAGAACATAGATATTATACTATTGGTAAAGATGATCAAGAATTTCAAATCGATCCAGTATATGAGGGTAAGGCTTATGAATATCTTCTGAACAATCATAAAGAGATGGGAATAAAACCAGATGACAAGACACTATTTTGGGTTGTCGGATCGACTGTATCAACTAGAAAACACTTTGGTGATTCATTAGGATACTAAATATAAATTGAGAAGAGGGAAAGATGCCAAAACAAAACATAAAACTAAGAGATAAATTATTGTTAATAATAGCTCTAGTCGGTGGAATTACTGATTTAATTTTGATAGTTAATGTTTGTCATCATTGGTAATTAGTATGAAATTAGGAATCATTGGTAGTAGGAATATTACCAATTTCAAAACTTTTGAGCCATACATCACCAAAATTGTACAAGATGAGAACATAACAACTTTGGTATCTGGTGGTGCAACAGGTGTTGACAGTTTTGCTGAAAAATATTCAGTTAAACATCAACTCAAATTAATTCTATATAAACCAAACTGGCAAAAACATGGAATGAATGCAGGATTTATAAGAAACCATGACATAATTAAATCTTCTGATATTATATTGGCAATTTGGGATGGATCTTCAAAAGGCACAAAACACTCGATTAATTTAGCAAACAACTATGGGAAGCCTATAAAGATTATAACAGTAAGGAGAAAAAATGGCAACAAAACATGAATTCTGTGAGTTGGCAACATTCGAACAACTATTAACTACAAAAGATATGAAAAGGATATAAAAATGACGATCGAAGAGACTATGGCTATCATAGATGCTAATGGCATTTGTTATGATACAATAAATAGGAACCATTTAAAAATTGATACTGCCAATGGCACCATAAATTTCTACCCATCTTCAGGGACATTCCATTATAACAATGAAAAATCAATAGGTAAATCTGTTTACCAACTGATGGAACATTTAGGAATAAACGAGCCTAGATCATTTGTTGCTTCATCTGATGAAGAGGAAGATGACACATTCGATTGGCTAGATGAAAATGTTCCATCTATTGAGAAATCACCGATTGAAAATAAAACTATTAAGCCACCACCTCCACAGAAATCAAATAATAACATTCTGCGAAATATCTCAATGGCTGATAGTAGAAATATTATGAAGCTTAAATATAAGCGACTGGATAAAGATGCATTTCCACCAAGAAAAACCAGACTAACTGATGCAGGTGTAGATTTATATGCAGTAAAAGATGCAGTATGGCAACAACATGGATCTCAATGGTTCTGCATTGTTGAAACAGGAATTGCTCTTGAAATTCCCCCATATCATTATCTAGCAACTGCACCTAGATCATCTGCATTATTTGGTGATGATCATGTGTCAACATTCCATTCTGTATTAGATACTGGATATAAGGGAGAGATCACATTTTTGTGTAATTCATTTAGTGAAGAAATGCCACAGATTATAAAAAGAGGTGATAGAATGTCGCAGGTGGTTTTAGTTCCTATCCCAATGATAGATACTTCTTTTGAAGAGGTTGAAGAATTACCAAGCCATTCAGATCGTGATAAATTAGGATTCGGAAGTTCAGGAGACACACCATGGGAAAAATAAAAACAATATATCTAGTAACTGGCAAAAAGAGATCAGGTAAAGATTACTTATCGGATTTAATGCTAGATGAACTGAATAACTCTGTAACTGCAAAGTTTTCAGGACTGATGAAGTCAATTACTCAATCATTATTTTCTATTGATTCTGATCAACTAGAAGAATATAAAAATGATGAAACAATACTTATTGGTGATGTGACTAAAGTTAGAATGGACTCTCAAAGTTTGGCAACTCATTTAGTTGAGTTATATGACATTTTCAATAATTCATTCATATTTGGAGAACATGACAAGATAAACATTAATTATGATATTGTCTATCAAGTAGTGAAAAAAGTGATGAAAGATACGAAAGTTGAAGATATTACTTTCAGAAAATGGCTTCAAATATTTGGGACAGATATTACATATCCATTATTTGGTGATGATATCTGGGCTAGATACACATCTTATGAAATCAACCAGCTACTTAAAAAACATGACTCTGTTATAGTTTCTGATTTCAGATTTCCTCATGAATATGAAGTAGTTAATTCAATGGCGAATAATCTCTATAAACTAGTAACCATTAAGGTAATAGATCACAATCTTGAAGATTCATCTGATTCTCATATTAGTGAGAATGCCTTGAGTGGGTTTCACTTCGATAAACTGTTAGATAATTCAGTAAAAAACGGAGAAGAACCTATAAGAAAGTGGATAAATGAAATCATAATAAAAGGAGTCGATTAATGAAAATATCAGCTTAAACAGGCATCACAATCAAAGAAACAAGCAAGCATTAAGTTGGATTTGCGATATATCGCAACCGTAAAAGCAAATAAAAAACAAGGAAAATAAAATGGCATATCAAGCTGAAGAACTAGAATTAGACGACATCGAGATCAAAGAAGAGGATCTTTCAAAACTAAAGTTAAAATTTGATCAAGACAAACAAAAAGTTAGAATTGGTTTCCCACTATTAGGAAAAACAGGTAAAGTAGCAATTAAGAGAATCAGATATTTTCCATTCTCTGAAAAATACAGAAAGCAATTTCTTGTAACAGGTGATGAGGAATTTGATAAAGAAATTGAAAAGTATATGGGTGCACCAAAAGACAAATATGTTACTGCAGTGGTACATTACCAAACTGACATGAATGGAAAACTTATTAAGAATGGTGGTCTTAGTTACATAATCAGACCTTTTGTAATTCCACAAAATAAACTGCCAGTTTTACAAGCAAGTTCAGCTGAGTTTCCATTGAATGAGCATGATTACATTCTTACTTGTACAAATAAACAGTTCCAAAATTTTGATCTTAGCCCAACTAAAGATGCAATTTGGTTAAAAAATGACAAGATTAAATCTCAAATCATGTCAGAAATTCAAGAAATGAATGAGGCAGGTCTTCATCAAGCAGTTGCGATCGAAGCATCTAAAGAGAAGATCAAAGAGTGGTTAGAAATTGGCAAAGAACCAGATCCTGAGCCAGAAGATGTTCCAGAACCATCAGGTGGATCAATCGATCTAGATGATGACGATGATATATCGGATCTTCTAGAAGATTAACTCCAAACAAGTCGGCATTTGCCGACTTAGTTTTATTAGAGTTGGACATCGGATAGAGCAAAACAATCTACAATAGTGAAGTTGTTATCCTTAGTAGAACTTGCAAAAATCGTATAAGACATAAAATCCTATGACTCTATCAGGTGTTCAACTCTAATAAAACTCAAATTTCAACAAAGGATTCGGAAACCATGGCAAAGAAAAATAAAGAAAAACCATTTGATTATGAAACATACAGGGATCTACTTACTAGAGTTCCAACTCATGAAGAAGCTAAAGCAATTCATAAAACATTAGCACCTAAAATCAGATCATTAGCACCAGAAGAATATTATAATATGGATTCTGAAAAATTATGGGAATATGCAGTTGCTTATTCTTGGGATGCACATATAAGCCCTTTTAATTATGGGGATAATACTCCAAATATCAAAGATCTAAATAACCTACTTAAAGTTAATACAAGAGCAAATATCAATGCTCAACTTGAAATAGGAAGAGGTACAAATGGTCTTAAATTCCTTAATTATTATGTTAAGGAATATTTATACAACACAGAAATTGGTGGCAGAAGTAAAACTATGATTGAAGCTAAAGATGATATTTCTTTTGTTTATAAAGTTGTAATCAAATTAATGTACCACTCTTGTACTAATATAACAAGAAACAACATATATTCATTTTTCAAAATTGCATCTATCCAAGTTCCATCAAACTTCAAACCTGCAGTTGCTTCAGTACTATGGGATAAGCTTGGAATTCAAAAGTTAGATAAAGATGCTACCCAATTAAATATTCTATGCCCATCAGAGGGTTGGGTATCAAGATGTTTATCGTCATATAAAATTGCACATGATAATCCACATATAAAGATAAGATATCATACAATAGATCCTAATCCACAAGTAAAAGTTGCATATAATACAATGACTAAATTTCTTAAAAATTTTGGTGGTTTCAATCGAGTTAAAAATTGGGAGACTACCTACCATTTCGGTGGATCTCAAGACATAGAATCAATCCCAACCGACTTAATAGGTAGTATGGATGTAGTTGGAACATCTCCACCTTATTTTGGAATAACTGAGTTATACGGCTTTAACATTGCATTAATAGGGGACAATGAATTTGATCCAACTAAAGGATTCCAAACTGATCATGGCAATATGATGGTTGAAGATCTACCAGAGTTCCTAGTAACAAACCCAACTGCAGACTCGGTTACTCAATTTGATAAAGAATTTAAAATAATAAAAACTAATGATCTTGAGAAAGATTTCACATCAGCAAACCCAAATTGTGTTTATTTTTGGGAGGCATCACAAGCATCTAACATTGACTCATACACTGGTTGGCAAGAAGAATATTTAAGACCGACAATTACAAATGCACATATAGCACTTAAAGAAAATGGATATTTATGGATAAATGTTGCAAATTCTAAGGGTATGCCTACATTTGAGGACGATGTAACCAAAATTGTTGAAGAATGTGGATTTGAACATGTCGAAACATATAAAATGCTAATATCAAGATCACCTGCTCTTAAAGACAAAACTAAAAATAAACCATTTGAACCAATTTTCATATTTAAGAAGAGATAACCTCTTCTTATAAATTCCATATAAACATAAAAAGGATAACAACATGGCAGTAGTACTTAATCAATTACTATCTTTAAGAAAAGAACTGATGGAGATAGTGGTAAAACCAGCAGAAACATTTACAACATTTGAACAAGATATTTCTGAAATATTCAAAGAAATTAAGGGATTAGTATCAGATTGGTCTAAATCAGATTACCCATCATATAAAGTTGCAAAATCGTTTCTTGAAAAAGACGAGGATGGTGGTTATACAATTTCTAAAGGAGAATCTCTTTGGGTAATACACACTGCAATTTACAACATCCAAGAGATCAACACTAAAATATCAATAGATTTATATGATAAAGCAGTGGAAATCCATTCTCTTGCAAAGTCATTACACAATTCATTAAAAGTTGAATTACAAAACAATGAGAAATTATTAATGCTAATTTCTACAAAGACCGATCAAGCTAGAGAAGTAGACTTCATTATGAATAATACTAATCTACATTGGTCAACTATAGACATGAGATTCAAACAGATTAAAAACCTTGTAAATTATATGGAAGATCAAAGTAGTGCTTTAAATAGATTAGATTCTGCACTTAGATTGAAGCAATCAATTGATTCTACGGCAGCATTTGAAGCAATATCTACGAGTAATACGATTGAAATTGAATAAAAGGAATATATTATGAATGATGACAAAATAGAACAACCAGATACAGGATTTATTGAAGCATATGGTCAAGTTTCTATGGATGACAATACACAATACCCTAGAGGTGAGAGACCAGAATTTATTCATGTTGATGAAGTTCCAACTACAAGAGTGAACCTTACTGAACTGACTCGAACTAAGAACTATACAGTGGAAGATGATGATGGTTACATTGACTAAGAAGTCAGTACTCAGTTATGAATGTGAGATAAAAAGGTTAAATGAGTTAGTGAGAGTTTATAGATATGATTTTCTCACTAACCTTAAGATGAGGAGAGATTATTTTAATGATCTCAAAGAAAACAATAATAAATGGTTAACTATCATTGATATTAATGATCTTCATACATTGAATCGGCATCCTGATGGTGGATATGAAGCAGGTGATCGATTAATAATCGACACAGTAAATGCTCTGAAAGAAATATCTGAAACAGCAAATTTTAACAAAGATAATATCTACAGAATTGGTGGTGATGAATTTGCTATAATCAGTGACCACAAAATAGAACAGTATCTAACATCAATAGATAGAATAACTTTTGCTTCTGAAAAAATAATCCATAATACAGACTACTTTAATTTAATAGATATGAAAATTAAAACTAAAAAGCGACTCCTTTATAAAAATGCAGAGAAAAGATCAAATTAAAGGATAACAAATGGTTTCACACCTACTCTCAAATTTAGAGAATGAAGAAATAATTGCTAGAGTTCAAAAGATAATAGATGCAATATCTTTCAAAACAATCACATCATCAATGAATGGAGTTAATCCATTAAGTGGTAGTTATGAATCTGCAAGTGCATCTGTAACTATCGATGCTGACATTTCAGATATCAATCATGACGATATAATGATTGCTAATGTCTGTCTGTCTTATTTAAACAGAAGAGCAGTTTTATTATCGTGGTATCAAACTGGACTAATTAAGTCTACTCAATATAAGGAACAATCTACACTTATCTTGGATAGATCAACCAAATTATTAAATCAAATGGCAAAATCAAATGGTTAATTATGAATTAGACCTTATTGGTCGGTTTGTTTCTGAAATGAAAGCCACAACAAAGGCAAAAGAAAAAGCACTTATTTTGGAACATTATCTACTTAATTACACTCATACTATTAGTAGAATTTACAAGATTGCTTTTGATAGTAATTATCAAACATTCATAACTAGTGTTCCAAAAGCTAAAGAATTCTCTTATGATAAAGATGCATATGATTATTTTGTTGAACTTACTAATAGAATAATCAATGACAACGAACGAATCAAGCGAGATGAATGGGCACAATTGGTATTCCTTTTGCAACAGTCTGTTTCTGAAAAAATTCAAGCTATTCTTGGTGACATAATGATCAAAAAATTAACTGTCGGTGCAGGTGTATCAAGTTATAATAAAATTGCTAAAAGGCTAGGATTGGATCTATTATTTGAGCATAAAGAGATGAAGGTTTCAAATTTGTCTGATGCAGAAATAAACTGGGAATCTGGGGTTATGGTAGGCACAAAATATGATGGCTCAAATGGATCATATAAAAAAGGTATAATCTATAGCAGAAACGGAAGTCCAATTTTTACCAAACCAATGGAAGATGCATTAGAACCATTAATAGATAGTGGATATGTTATCTGTGGAGAACTTTATAATAAAGAAAGTAGACAATCTGCTAATGGTATTATAAATTCGTGTATAAAAATGGGATATGACACTAAATTACCAGTCGAGCAATTATCATTTGCAGTATTCGATGTAGTTCCAATTGAAGATTATGAAAATGGACATTGTGCAATTCCCTATGAGGATAGAATTGCTAAGGCTGATGAGCTTATTGCTGAAATAAATCATCCAAAGATTCATGTAGTCGAACAAACGATAGTCCATTCTATGTCTGAAGCATACAAGATGTATAGAGACATTAGATCAGACATCACTAAAATTGGCTATGAAGAAGGTATAATCATAAATAACAGAGATGCAATTTATGAAGCCAAAAGATCTAAGTATCGTGCAAGAATTAAGGACAAACATACTGCAGACTTATATGTGAGAGGATGGAAACAACATAGAACTAATCCATCAATGGTTGGAAGTCTTCTTGTTGAAACTTCTGATAAAAGAATATCAGTTTGGGTTGGCTCAGGTCTAAAAGATTCACATATGATAGATTTCTTTGAGAGAAGAGATAATCTAGATGGAATCATTGTTGAAATTGAATACAATCACATAATAAAAGGTAATAATGAGAGTGAATTCACTTTTTATTTACCAGTCTTTAAGAGGGAACGAATAGATAAGTCTGATGTTAACTCATTCGATAATTTAGATGGAAAAATATTATAGTGTTTTAATTTAAGGAGGATGTCGAAAGACATCCGAGTCCTTAGGTAGCACTTCCGATGCTACCTATACAAACTACATAAGGAACGGATAAAATGAAAATCAAAAATAAAAAATACCTAAGTAACTGGAAGTGGAATACACTCAACGATATTATTGGTGATATCATGACTGATATCAATAGTGGAGAAGTGTTATCCTATGAGAGTTCAACTCCCAAATATATGGAATCACTAACAGAGAAATACCTCAACGATATTATTGAATTAAACGAAATGGAAATTCAATTTATCAATGACTATTTAATTTGGAAATCTGAAACAAAATACAACAAGTTTCATTCATTTATTGGCAAGTCGGAATCAAAATTTGAATTTGTAAGCAGTAAATGTGACCAACTAATAAGATCAATAAAAGAAGGAATTGCAGAAGGTGTACCATCTGCCCAATTATATCCTTCAATTGTTCTTGCAAAACAAACTTTTCTTCTTCCAAAAGAGATATATAAGCTATTCTCGGCTTATATGAAGGTTGCACTGTTCTTAGATGAAAACAGAAAGCCTAAGGATCTTAAAGAGACTTTGGATACTGCAGCGAATTATTTAACCGACAATTACGATATTGAAGAATTAATAATAGTCGTATCTGCTGATTATATTCCAGATGGTGGAATATCAGTATGCATCGAAAATGTCAATAATGGAGACTCAATCATAAAACATTTAAGATCTGAGCTTGTGCATTGGGAATACAAAAATGACCTAAACCCAAACCATGATAACAATACAGGTGATGAAATTCCAATATTGTTATCCAAAGTTGAGGAGGACTAACATGAGTAAGGCAAAAGGGTCAGAATTCGAAAGAAAAATAGCAGGTATAATGAATAAAGCATTTATAGAACACACTGGTTTAGATAAGGCATTTATAAGAAACATCCATTCAGGTGCATGGTATGGTGGTAAAAATGCACATAGAGCTGAGGGGGTAGGAGATAAGGATCTAAACACTGGAGATATAACTACTCCATTGGATTTTATCTATACAATAGAATGTAAACATTATAAATCACCCCCAGCATTCAAGGGTTTCATTGATGGTAAAGTGAGTCAATGGGATACATGGATTGATCAAACAGAACAGGATTCTGCAACTTCAGGTAGATCATCAATGTTAATCATAAAGTACAATTTGGTTTCTGAAATAGCAATGATAAGAAAAGATGATTCTGCTCTTCTTAAAGACAAGAAACTGAATCCAATTCAGCCATTATTTTTGTTTGAGTCTAAAAATCATGGTACTTGGTATGCATACAATTTTAACAGATTAATTGCTGAGACACATATATCTAGTTGGTTTAATATTAATTTAGACTAATCACTCCCCTACAAGGGAATCAAGCCAATAAAAATAAAGGACTTAATATGGGAATAAATGAACTAGACAATGTCATGAAGGACATTCAAAAAACTTACAAAAAGAAGAATGATACAATAATCTACGATCCAGATAGAGAGAAGATTCCACTATCATCAGGATCTGCAGTTATTGATTCACAACACAATGGTGGTCTATGTTATTTGGGCAGAATCACACAGCTTATGAGTTTAGAATCTGGTGGTAAAACAACATTAGCCTTACAAACGGCTATATTAGCATGTAAGAATTATCCTGATAAGGGTGTAGTCTTCTTTGACATGGAACAACATATGGATTATACTTATCTTGAGATGTTATCAAGAAAATACGGATTCGATTCTGTTCCTAGCAATTTATACATTTTACAGCCAATGAATGCTGAAGAACTAGAAGATGTATGGCTCAAATTCATGGCTAAAAATGGTGATAAAATTGTATTAGCCATTATTGATTCAGTAGCAGCAACTAAACCAAAATCAATGTTAGAAAAAATTCATGGAGAATCAAGTCAAAAATCTCAACATGCAATGTTTTGGAACGATTTTATACCAAAAGTCAACAATGATGCTTCAAAATTCCAATTAGCAGTTTTATTAGTAAATCAGCTTAGAGCAGCACCATCTTTATCAAATATGGATAAGTTTAAAACTGGTGGACAGGTAGGACTAGGTGCAGGTGCATCGAATTTTGATACTGATATGACTCCAACTGGTGGTAATGCACTTAGATATTACATTTCATGTTCATACATGTTATCTTGGTCAGGAAGAGTAAAAGAACAATTAGAAAACGATCAAACTGGTGAGATCGAAGATGTTGAGGTTTCAAATAAATATACAATCAGAAATGTTAAGAATAAAGTTGCAAGACCTTATTCAAAATCTAAATACATAATTAGATTTGGTGATGGTACTGATGATGCTCCAATCATTCTAGAAAGAATGAAAGAAATTGGCAGAATAACTAATCAAGGATCATTCTTATCTTATCATGCCAGAAATTCTGATTTAGACTTCAGAGTCAATGGTAAAGTAAAATTTAACGAAAAATTCATGATGCCAGATATATTGGCTGATGCAACAATTCAATATATAGATTCATATAAATCAGATTTTGAAATGCCAGAACTGGATGATGACGATAATGATGATATGGACGGTTTATTAGAAGAAGTAGAAGTTTAAACTTCTTCTAAAGGACTCAGAAAATGTCAATACTAAATCAAGAAACATGTGAATACAATACAGACCTGATAGATGATATTATGCTATCAGTATTAGATGGTGCTGAAATTACCATTCCAATATATAGAAGAATTATTGAGTTTCAAATATCTGAGTTTACAAAGAATTCGGATGAAGATGATCAATCGGAAGATCAGGCAATAATAATATTCAAAACAAATGACATTATTAAAAATGATATAACCCCAGATATGGAACATTTTGTATCTGGTTATATTTATAGATCAATAGTGGAGATACTTAAAAATTCCATTATTATTGATGAGAATAGTATTCAATTCTCTGTTTCTCTTGACCATTTGGCTGACCAATATGAAGTAACAATCTACATTTCAGAAAGATAATATTAAATCTACACTTCCTTATTTTTATAAAACAACATATCAAAATAAGGAAGAACAAAATGCCTGATGAAATACCAACTACTCCAAAATCAATATTAAATGGAGATTATTAATGACAAATTTTACATTAAAGAACTTTCAATCCCATAAAAACACCACTATAACTATTGATGGATTTACAATTATAAAAGGGTCATCTAATGGTGGGAAATCTGCAATAAGAAGAGCAATATCATGTCTATTATTTAATGAATATGATAAATCTTATATAAGAAACTCGGCAACATCACTAGAATTGGAACTAGATGATGGAACAAACATCTTCAAACTTTCAAAGCCTAAAAATTCATACCTAGTGAATGGAAAGGAATTTCCAAAAATTGGTAAAGATGTGCCTGAGAAATTCAAACAGCTCGGCATTGACTATTTTGTTGCAGATGGCACGAAACATAATCTAATATCTAGTTCACAACTAGATCCTTTATTCATGCTAACATATTCTGATCAAGATAATACAAGAATTCTAAACAAGATATTCTCTGTTGAAAGATACGAATTGGCATCTAAGGATGTGAAGAAAGATAAAGATAATCTAAGAAAAGAAAACAAGATATTTAGAGAACAACTATCTGAAGAAAAAGGTCATAGAAACTTACTATCTGATTCTCTTGACCTTACTACAAGAGCAATAGAAGTAATGGATAAACTGGAGTCATTAGATAATCACAATCTTGCTCTGTCTAAATATAATTCATTGTATTACGAATCAAGAAAAATAAAAGATTCAATCACTGAATTGGAGGAACTAGTTAGTAGATACACTCTTCTTAAGAACAGCATAAGTAACATAGATAAGCATCTAGGAGATGAACTACAATTATCCAATGTTCAAGATCAATCTTCCAAATTAGTGAGTTTATTTGGATATTATGATAAGTTAATGAACATTCAGGTTATTTCTTCATTTTTGAAACAATTAGATAATATTGACATTGCCAAAAGCCATTTAACTGATATTTCCACTAAGATTAATAAAGGCATGATGTCAATAGACAAAATCGATACAATAGTAAGACAGAGTGATTCTGCAAGAGATAAGATTAACAAAATCACAGAATTCACTGCTCTTATTGATAAACTTACCACTAACAATTTAGAACATAACAAAACATTGATGGCTCTGAACGATCTGTCATCAAAAAGTGATCAATTCACTCAACATAATGATAACATTATGGTTATTGCAAGAACTATTGACATTATAGCAATTTATGATAAGAAAAAGGATCAATTAAGTAGAATTCCTTTAAAGATTAAAGAGCTAGAAGAACAACTTCCAGAAACATGTCCGACATGTGGACAAGATATAAAGGATAATCAATGTCATTAAAATATGCAACAATTAAAGATCCACACCTACGATTTGGATTTAATAAGCCAGTTGGTCGGTCTGAAAGTTTCTTTGATGAAATTTCTGCCAAATTAGATTACATAAGACAAGAAATGAATAATAAAGATATTAAGCTTTTGATCATACCAGGGGATATATTAGATATAAAAGCACCTCATAAATATACTTATGTTCAAATCAACAAGATCATTAAGGAGCTAGAAAAATTTACAAATGATGGGATTAAAATCTTAACCATTGCAGGTAACCATGATTTGCCATTTTCATCAATTGAGAAGAAGCCAGATTCTATTTATCAATTTCTAGTAAACAATAACTATATAATTTCTGTGGCTGATGATCCATATATAACTGATGAATATGAGATACATGGGATCGACTATTCATCACCAGAAGAATCAGTGTTTGAAAAACTAGATACAATACATGCCAAATTGGATACAAATAAGCACAATATTGTATTAATGCACCAACATTTCATCCCTGATGGTAAAGATACATTAGATTTTGTTTCTTTTTTCAAATATAGTAGCCTTACAAAGTATGAATTGGTAAATACCTTTATAATGGGACATTTACATAAAGGATATAATCCAGTCTTTCATAAAAATAAAACCAGAGATCAATGGTATATAAACCAATGGTCACCTGTCCGATTAGCAAGGGATTACTACTCTGTCAATGACAAACATATACCTACAATGGTAACATATATTGATAATGAGTTTACTACTATTGAATTGCCTTGCAAATCATTTGATGATTCATTCATAAAAATGGAACTGAAAAATGATAAGTCATTTAATGACGGACTGGATAAATTTATCAAAGGTATGAAAGGTGCATCATTAGATACAGAAGATCTAATTCCACCAGAGGAAATTAAGGAAAAGGTAATGCATTACCTACAAAAACATGAATAAATCAAAGGAGATATAGTGATAGACAAACTAAAACAAACAATTGAGAAGCTGAAGATTAAAGAGGGGATTCTTAAATCTGAACTTGAAACTTTAGAAGAACAAGTAGCCACTGGTAAGGCAAACATGAGAGAATTATTTGGTACTGATGATGTAAAAGAGCTTGAAAACATAAAATCTGGCTTAGAACAATCAGTTAGTGAACTAGAGGCTCAAATAAACGAGATTACTAAAGATCTCAATCTTAATTAAAGGAGGACAAGATGAGTAAAGCAATTTTATTTGAATCACAATTAGTTGAACATTTTGCAGACACTTCAAATTCATATCTATATAAAGTAGAAGATGATGGTACAATAACTTGTAATATGTGTAGTGATTTTGAAATACATAAATGTGAAGAGCATGATGATGAGATTTTAAGTGATGAAACACTACTATTTGAAGGCTCTTGTGGAGAAGGTATTAACTTCAACCCAATAACAAAACAATTGAAAAAGGTATAATATGAACAAAATAGAATTCACACTAACACATGAACAAATGGCTGAGCTGAAAACTGCCACTGCACCAATTTCTGCAAATTCACTGTTAGTAAATGCAACAAATGATGGTGTTTCTTTTAACATCTATGATCAACAATCTTATGAGGGTACTGTAAAGTTCCCAATTATTTCTGATGGTACAGGTAACTTTACAATAAGTAAAAATATGCTAAACAGCATTTTCTCGGTTATGGGTGCAAAAACAACATTTACTGTTGATGATACATTACTTACTGTAGATATTGATGGTACAAAACTGAACATCAACCTACCATATGATCAAGACTCAGGTGCATATATTCCACCAATGGAGGGTGCAGAACTGGTTGCTGAGATTCCAAAAGATAGATTTCAACAAATTATCAATCTTATGAATGTATCAAATGACAGTGATGCAGGTGCATCTAAGATCATAGAATTTGCTGAAACAAGTAAATCAGGTAATGGTCTTCAAGTAAATATTGTTGAGACTCCAGAATTTGCAGAAGTTAAGATTCCATTGACTGGCTTATTTTATGGAATTGCTAAGATGTTTGCAACACTTACAAAAGACAATGTTTCTGTTTATCTAAATAAAGAAGCAGGGGTAGTTATTTTCACAACCTCTTACACAACTTATTGGTCTGCTCTAAACCAATATGATTTTCCAACTGATTACATTGAGGGTGATAAACAAGAAGAGACTGAATCTTTCACACTTAAAAATGTGAATCCAATAGTGTCATCATTGAAAAAATTATCGATCCCACTTATTGGTATCAGTAATCCTTTTATCTCATTAAAAACAATGAAAGATGGTAGATTGAATTTATCAGTTACTGATCTAGGTAACAGAATCAGTCATGCATTTGCTGATATTGAGATGCACACAGAGTTAGACGATGAGCTAGTTCAAATCTCAATCAAATCAATGTCATCGATTTTATCAAAATGTCCATCTGAAGATATCGAAGTATCATTCAGAGAGACTCTTGTTAAATTCAGATTCGATGGATATTCTGCTTATTTAGGTAAATTCCTATAAGCTCAATAGCATCTCTTCTAGGCATAGTCGGTGCACTATGCCTAGCAATGAATATTGGATACAATCTTGAATCCTATTATATATTCACAGTCTCATCAATCTTATGGATCAAATATGGATTTACGATCAAAAATAACCCACTTATTATAATGAATTTGGTGTTTATTGTAATAGACTTAATAGGTATATATAATTATGGTAATAACTAAAATAAAAAGAACATTTCATTTATATATAACATGTAGAATAAAGGGACACGATAATGAGTTCACATTTCATCATAATGGGTGGAAAAAGGGAACATTCCAGACTCACCGTCCAATCCCACTATATCAGGCAAAATGTGTAAGGTGTAATAGATATTACGGAGAAAAACAAGAATTTTAAAGGAAAAATATGATAAAGTTATCAGTAGTAGCATGTAATTTACTAGCAAAAGTAAATGTTAACATCATGAACATGGAATTAGAAAAAATTAAATCAAAGAATGAGCTGAATATAACCTATGCTAAAAACAAAGCGGTTGTTCAACATTCATTAGGTTACCTACCTGAAAATATCTCAGTTTCAGAAACTGATGACAGGGATATCATTGATAAGATGATGCATTTATTCGAGGATCAACCAAGAAAGATAGATTTGATGCTTGTTCACAAATCATTGGTAGAGTCATTATTGAACTCATTAACAAAATATGACCATAAAGACAAAATATCTGTAGATAACGGACTTATTGGTACAATTTGGGGTATTCCATTTTATGACTTCACTGATGAATATGAAATGTGGAAGATCATAACAGATAATACAACTGATGGAGTAATTCCAAATTATAGAGTATTAGTACCTGAGGATTACTAATCATGTCTGTTCAAATATCTTGCCTTGAGCAAATTTCACCAGATAGATGGACTGCCAGTCTGTCACTATTCGATTGTTCTAATCAATCGAATAGCAATATAGAGCAAATTAATTGTTATGCCAATTCTAAGGAAGAGGCTGAAACAAAATTAATAGAATCATATAGAAATCTGATTGGTACAAGATTAGATATGCTCACTAAGGATTCTACTAGATTAGAAGCCAGAAAACAGGAGCTTCAATTAGAAATTGACACTTATGAGGAAGATGACACTACTTTGTCTGAGAATGAGCTTGGTGTTGTTGAAGATGAGTTGAAAGAAATTTACAACAAAATGGAGAAACTACAATGGTTATAAATATTTATGATGATAACATAGGTTATCTTACTAATGAAGTTAGTTCTGTTCCGACTAGTTTGGCTAATGCTAATGAAGAAAATAGAATAAAATTTGTTACAGATTTAGCAGCAGTATCTAGAGGTAAATCTGAGAGTAATAATCCAGAAAAAAGATATCAGTCGTTACTTAAGGAAGCAGCACCTAAACAAATTGATGGATATAAAGAGAAATCACCATCAAGACCCTTAGAATTCCTGCCAATTGCAATCAACTATACAATTGTGCCATCGGCAACTCCACATATCGCATTAAAGCTGAAAAATGAAGATCAAAATATCAATCTGATTGATTTTTCAAACAATATAGCTAAATATAGTTATATGAAGGATGGGGTATTATATACAAACATGAGATGTTTGTTAAATGCAGGGATTCCCTATGATAACATTCCATATAACGATAATATAGAAGGATTCATAGCATTGAAAGCTAAGATCCCAATGTTTGTATGGGCACAAGTTCCAAATACACACAATGCAATATCTAAGGAAGCTCAATCAGATAGAATGGTCGATATAAACGAATATTGGTTACCAAATGACATATTACAAAGAATTGTCAATAAACAGTGGAAGATATCTATCGACAAGAAGACAAAACAAGGTGTATTCTTTAGTAAAATGGATATCAGATTATTTGTTAATCAAGAAGCACCAACGAGAGAAGCCCTTGTCAATTATTTCCTATCAATTGGTCAATCTGATTGTCAAACACTATTCAAAACTTTGGGATACCCTAGAGAAATCTATTCTCGTGCAATGTATTATTTCAAGTATAAAGAGGTAGTGACAACTGCATGGATTCAAGATCCTAATACATGGAAGCATTTGCTTGTTGAAAGAAACTCTGTTCAAGATGTTTCAAAGAATTGGACACAAACAGAAACTAATCAATTTACAAACTCAATCAAATATCTTATTGTTAAAGATTTAGGCATTGAATTGAAATATGAAGCCCAAAAGTCACCACTGGATGCTCTCATTGGATCTACAATGAGACATGGGAGAAAAAAAGTAACCATAATCAGTGTAAGTTCGTATAAATTCAATGAATTGAGAGTGTTATACAAGAATGGTGATGAGGACTCGATCCCATTAACCGATTTAACTCAATGGAAATAGTGTTTTAATTTCCATTTTATGACTGATAGGTAATGAGTTCAGCATCCATTATTTATTTCCACGATAGCATGCTAGTGGCAGTCAATCCGTACTGAACTCACTCGTTTGTTAAGTTCATATATTCCTCCAAGAATTAAGATAAAAGATCCCCTAAGCTTCAGCAACTTAGGGTGATTCTTATAAAACTCACTCAAAACAAATCCAGTTAAAACTACAAAAATCTCCTTTTATAAAACAATAAGTTCAAAAACAAGGAGAAATAACATGAACCAAGAACAAAATAACATTTACATCAAAGTAGCATCTTCTCATTTAGATGAAGCACCAGTTTTAACAGCACCGATAACAAAAGAGGATAAAGCATTCTTTGTAATAGTATCAGGTAGTCAAGGTACTAAAGTACTAGGTATTCTTACTGAACCAGAAGTTCTTGAAATTGCTAAAGGTCAGCATAATGCAATTGCTGAGGGTACAAGAGGCACACTAGCTATTCCAGAAGGTACACCATTAGAAGTTGTAAATGCTGATTTGCTTAACACTTACACTATGATCCCACTTGAAGGTATGCAACTTCAATCAATTACAAGTCAATTTACTGTTGAAGAGACTGATGCACCTGTTGAACCAGAGACTGAAGAGTCAGAAGCTAAAGAAGATGATCTTCCATCGGAAGAAGACCATGAAGCACCAGTTGATGACTGTGAATGCGACACAGAGTGTAACTCTTAAAAAACACTTGCTCTGCTCAAATATGAATGCTATGTCAATGGCATTCATATTTTTCAATTAAAAAGAAACCAACATTTTGTTTATTGAGAAGATAGATATCATTTTACTAAACAAAATTATAAGGAATATGAGATGAGAAACATACACAATCAACTTACTGCACAATACAAGGCATCAATATCGAGAGTTAAAATGTTAGAAGATAAAATAGATTCGAATGATGCTGAAATCATAACACTGGACAAGGTTAATGAATTTTTCCAAGAAGTTATTGATTTTAAAACTAGTTCGACAAGAGAATTTATTAAGAACCTAGTTAATGATGGTCTGTCATTCATATTCAATAATGACCTCCAAATTGATATTGTATCGAGCATAAAAATGAACAAGGTGGTATATTCTATCCAAATTATTAATACTGCAGACGGTACTATCGGTACGAAAGAATCATATGGTGGTGGAATTTTAGCAGTAATATCATTTCTATTGAAATTAACAATGCATTTCTTGTCAAATCAATACAAACTAATGGTGCTTGATGAAACATTGGCATTTGTATCAGAAGATTACCAAGAAAACTTATCAATGTTCCTTAAACAGATATCTGAGAAATTTGGATATGACATCTTATTGATATCGCATCAACCAAAGCTTAATACTCATGCAAACAAAATATATACAATAGTAAACACTAATGGTATATCTAGTCTAAGAAATAATAATGACTGAAGACGAATTATATCAAATAGCAAGAAAGGAATCACCTGAGCTAACTAGTTATCTAGGTAAGAGAAAGCTCAGAGATTCAGGTGCTATTGGTTATATTAAAAGCACAATTTACAATGATAGAGTTATAACCAATAGTATTTTGCTGTTTACTAGAGATTCTCTTGGCAAAATTGTACAAATCGAACAAAGAAGAATGGACAATAATTCATACAACAAAATATATACCGATATGAATGCGATTCCAATATTTAATATTGAGTCGGTACTGTTTGCTGAAACTATAATTATAACAGAGTCAATACATGATGCAGAGTCAATAAACCAAAATATATCAGGATGTGTGGCGATATCAACTAATTCTGCATCAGTTAAAATGAAACAAATACTTATGCTTTTAGTTATTCTAATAGATAAGAAAGTTTGGATTGCTTTTGATAATGATAGTTCAGGACAAATCAATGCTAAGAGATTACAAGAATTTCTGCCCAATGCAGAATTATTGGACTATCCTTATAACGATTTAAATGAATTTTTGAAGAAGAATAGAAGCCTTTTTAAATCTTACATACTAGAACAAATAATATAAGGATAAGACTCAATGAACAAGAAAATACCTAACATATCATATTCATCATACTCAATGTACAAACAATGCCCACGAGAATTTTGGTATCAATACATGCAAAAAGAAGTTAAGCAAACAGAATCATGTGGTTATTTCTCGTTTATAGGGACAATTTTTCAGTATGTATTTGAAAAGATAACAAATGACAGATTATATAGAATATACAGTTATGATGAGTTAGTTAAGATGATTAATTCAGATTTACAAGCTACAATCGATACATGCACTGTTCCATTGGGGCTAGATACAGATAGGAACATTAAGGGTATAGGATTTTATGATGGCATGGAAGGACAATGGTCGATTGATATTACTAAATATACAAATCAAGATATATTGGATGAGTTTGAAAATGTATTTCCAAATCTAGAGAAATGGTTGAATAAACCACACAAAATCCTTGATGCAACAGTGTGTGAGCCTTATTACAAAAAAGAATACAAGTCATTGGAAGGTCGACCTTATAAAATGGTCGGATATATTGACTTTTTAATTAAGAGAAAGAAGTTATCGATCATTGATGGTAAGAGAAACACTTTTGTTACCTACAAGAAGTCAGACACTGAAAAGAAAAACCCAGAGTTTCCTTTTATTTCTCCGACCCAACTCCACTTTTATATAATTCTTACAAATTCTTTAGACTCTTTTGAGTTCATCAGTTTTTGGGATTATACTAAAAATAAGATCATTAGAGTACCAGTTACAAAAGAAGATGTACTCAAAACTAAAGAAGAAATTGACAAAACAGTTGATTTAATATGGAAAGATGAACAATGGAATAAACATCCATCTCAACAAAATTGTAAATTCTGTTCGTATAAAGAACATTGTCATAAACAAATTGATGAAGAAGGGATAGAAATATGACCATTCATCAAGAAATTAAGCAATTAATAAACACAGGAACATCTAAAAAACTAGCAATCATATCAAAACCATCTTTAAACAAATTGGATATGGTGTTAGAAACTCTAAAGAAAGAGAATTTGGAGTTATACAATAAACTTATGGGAGATAACAAATGAGAGTAATAGCAGGGATAATCCCTTTGAAAAACAAACGAGTAAAAGCTGAAAAGAAATTAGTGACTATTGACATTAAGGCTACTATGTCAGAGGGGGATATGGCGAATTTCCTTGGAATGCTTGATACTATACAGAATTTAGGTGCTGTTGGTTCATCAAGAACTATTGAATTATGGGTAGATGGTGATGGTGCTTCATCACCTAAATTTGAATATAAGATTAACCCACCAAGTTTAGTGGAACCAATAATGACAGATGAATCTGCTAATGGCACATTCAGATTTGAAATGGAGGGACAATAATGGATAATACAATTTTGGTTGACATGGACAATACAGCATTTGATTTTACAAAGCAATATGTAAAATATCATAATAAACAAGTTGGTACGACAATAAGACCTATAGATCTTAAGGGTGCAGGTTACAATTTCTTCTCAATATTAGGAGTTTCAGAAGAAGGTAAATACAATTATTTAAGATTACCTAAATTTTTTGATTCAATGCCACCAATGGAGGGTGCAGTTGCAATATTGAATAAATTACATAAACAAGGTATCAACATAATTTTTACAACTACTGGTGTTGTGCCTGAGGCATATAGTGGCAAAATTAACTGTTTGAAACGATATTTTAAATGGTTCAATATGGAAGATCATCTAATCATGATTAAGAACAAGCATTTGTTGAAACCTGCAATCATAATTGATGATAACCCCCATGTAATTAGAAATTCAAGAGATCATCATCATGTAATTATATTTGATGATGACTGGAATCAGAACATGGAATGTGACTATCGGACTAGAAGTTGGGATGATGCTTTATATCAACACATTCTAAACACAATAAGGATACAAAATGAGAAATAAATTGGATATTGGGGCATCTTTAGCTAAGGCAAAGAGTAGAAAAGCAAGAGCATCTGTTAAACATACAGCATCATTTGATGATATGTCAAAAGAATTACTTGATGTAGTTAAAAAATATGAGGGTGAGCAAGATAAGATAAACAAAAAAGTTGAACCAATTGTTAGTAGACTAAATGAATTTTACCTAAATGACGATATTGCTGAATGTAGTGATGCAAAAGACATTAAGAAGTATGTAAAAGAAGCAAAAGACTTTGGATTTGAAGATTATGAAGACGAAGATGAAAAAGATGCAGTAATTTCACTTCTTGACGATGTATACAAAAATGCAGAAGATTTAGCAGAATACTACAATAACCAAAACAGTGGAATTTCAGGATTAATCATCGGTGTTCAAAATCTTATAAATGATCTAAAGTAAAGGAATTTAAAATGGCAAAAGATAAAATCAAGACTGCATCTGTTACAACTGAATTAGTTGATCATTTAGCAGCAGATATGAACGGTAGAGTAGTTGTAGTAGTAGACGGTAAAAAATATGGTATATCTGACACAGTAAAAACTGGTAGTGGTCTTATCCTAATGGTAGATGAAGATGATGATTTTCCAAAAGCTAAAGATATTATTGATGACATAGAACAATCAACTGGTTTACCTATTTTGATTGAAATAAATGGTAAGGCTCTTCCAATCAAATCAATTGAGGGATACAAAAGAGGTATTCAAATCAATGCAAATACTAACACTAGTCTTGCTTATATGAATAAAGCAAAGAAGCTAGAAACTGTTGAAATGGCAGATGCTGAAGGTCTAGTAGTTGGTGAGAAAGATGGAAACCCAGTTACTATTCTAGTTGGTGATGATTTAATTGGATCTGCAGAAATTGAGATCAACTGGGGAGAAGACAAATATGAGATCATAATGATTGATGATTTATTTGACGAACTTAAAAAGCTGACTTCAATTAGTCTTAGTGGCTCTGAAAAAGATCAAGTTATTACTTTTGTTCAAGATAGATATGGATTTGTTATTGGTAAGAAAATGGATGCTTCAACTCCAACTACTGCAACATCATTCACACAAGATAAGCTTGTATCAATTATTCAAGACTGGGTAGGTATGGATGCAGATGAAGATGCTATCGAATCAGTTCTTTGGGCACTTATGATGATTGATGAAGATTCTGCAGTTTGTCAATATCTTAAAAAGGCTAGATTTGAATATGAAAAAGGTCGTGAAGAGTTTGATATGACTAATAGTTCAATCATTGCAGGAATTTGCAGTAAAAAGTAATTAATCAACCCATCTATTGATCCTATAAAAAAACAAAGGATCAATAGATGAAAGCAAAAACAAATTTAGAAAATAACCTCAACACTGCAATCCAAAAACTCCAACAGATTAAAACTGAAATCTACAATCAACCAATTTTACAATACGAATTGGAACAAATCATCAAGAATAATACAGTAAAAGAAGCAACTAGACTAATCTTACAGAGATATACATTAATAGAAAATGAAGGAGACAAATAATGGGAATGTTCGATTACACATATCATAAATGTCCAGAATGCAAGAGAATTGCAGAGGGTCAATCAAAGGCTTCGGAATGTTCATTAAAAAGGTATTACTTTGGTGATATAAAAGATGAGTTGCCAGAAGTGGTAAATGAGTTCACATATGAATCTGAAGAATTTTACCCAGCAAATTTTGAAATACTAGCAGAGGCAGAGCGATTTGGTCTTAAGTGTGACCATTGTGGATATAAGGCAAATGTGAAGTTACTATCAATAGTGGTGGATATATCATGAACTTCAATCGTGAAATTAAATTTAAAGCATTAGGACATCCTGATAAATCATCTAAAAATAGATGGATATATGGCACTAATATCTATGCCAATGAGAACACAGATATGGATATTCATTCATTGGCAGCATACGAAAGACTAATGAGGGGTAACCATTTAAATGCAAAAACTAGATGTCAGTTCACTAATTGTTTCTCTAAAAATGGCGATGAACTATATGAGGGAGATATCATCTTATGGAATGGTATTGTAAACTACATAAAATTGGTAAAAGGAGCATACTCATTGGTAAATAACAAATCGAACAACTATAGATATTTATTTGTGGTTGCAAACAACTGTGAAATTATCGGCAATATTCACATTGAAAATAAATACTATAAAGTAACAGACTCTGGTGAGGTAATATTTGGAATTGGATATTAAAACTTTTATCATTTGATTTTATAAGAACATAACAAATCAAAAATCAAGGATAACAACATGATATTAGTAATAGACATTAAATCACTGGCAGTTTCTTCAATAGAAGCAATAAATGATAATCACATAACAAAGCACAGTCCAATCAAAAGATTGATGAGAATGCATCAAGCAATTAATTTAGACATATTAGAAAATCAAGAATACGATTTCCTGAAAATAACAGATATAAATGCCCAAGACTATAATACAGTAAAAGAATTTGTAACAGCTAGATTACAAGAGATTTATTGGAAAAATAGATCGGAAAATGCTTTTAATACACTTCTTCAAACAATAGGAGAGCAATAAAATGATGAATATTACAGATATCTTAAGATTCGCAATACATATAGAGAAACAAGTGTTAAATTTTGATAAATTAGATACTGATACAGTTGTCGATGAGGATGGCGACATATTAGGAATCTCATTGGTGGATCAAAAAACTGGAATAGTAATAATAGCGATGAGAGCTGATTATACAGAAGCGGATAATTTATTCATTGATCCAAACACGAATTATCTCTACATCCCTCTGTTAAATTCAGAAAATGACACCAAAAAGTTTGTATCTTCTGTAAAAAAGATGCTAAAAGACTACCCAACCTCAATTATTCATGAGGTAACTCATCTTCTTGATAACACTGATGATGCTATCGAATTAGGCACAGATCCATCAGTTAAGGATATTATGAATAATGAGCATGAAGCAAGAGCAACATTAGTGGAATTGTTAAGTTCAAATTTCAAACCAGTTAGTGGATATACAGCTGAATTTATTGAAGAGTTTCTTGCTGAAATGAATAATGAAGAATTAGATTATACTGCGACAATGTCATCTAACAAAGATATATTCTATAGATATATGTCTGTCGATGAATACAAATGGATAAAGAAAAATAAAAAATTACCAATAGGTCATGCAGGAAATTCAAGATTTTTCACCAAAACATTAGAATTTGCAATACAACATAAGATTGACACTGATAATGGAGATACACAATCTAGAGGCAATAATATGGAAATTATTGCCAAGTTGAAGATTAACAACCCATTAGGAAAGGGTATGATTTGTACATCAAGAGTGGGTGGCATTTGTAAGTCACTCTTTTTCATGGGTGAGATTCTAGACCAACTCGAGATTGTTAGTATTGAATCGATCTAAATTCATATATTGATAACCAATCAAAGTGTCTTTGGAAACAGGATCATATAATGAGTTTGAAACATCAACTCAAATATGGAGGAAACAATGAAGACTGAATTAAGAGATATCAAAGAGAGAATCTCTAAAAACTACAAGGATGAATTTCATAAACTAGCAAATTCATCCGATCAAGAACTGATAGACATCATAAAGCCATTACTTACAACTAGAACGAGGGCAGTGGTTGGTATTGTATCATACTATAATCAATATAAGAAGTTATCGACATCACAAAGAATTACTCTGATGGAATGGGCAACAGATAAGATAATTAAAAGATATCATAATGAGGAGTTACAAAACAATATAAAACTCAAAAAGGTATAATATGAAAATAGAAGACATTGAAAGAAAAGATTTATATTGTAAGGTAATCAATGATGAACAAACTCACAAGAATTCTAGAACTATAGAATATGAATTTCTCGGTTCAACTGCAAGTATCACATCTAATAAACCTGAGGATCATTTAAATAAGAGGAATAGAGCAATTGATTTGATTCCAAATGGTGCAATAATAGTACCAAAGAATCTAATATCATTATTTAATGGTGTGCTTATGGCAGGGATACTGCAAGATTCAGTATATACAGTATATGGTATATGTGAGGGTGGAATTAGAGGTTATGCTTGTTCTGTATATTATGTACCAACTAAGGAAGAGCTAGATAAAATGACACCAAATCAAGCATTATTGGACTCAATACATGGAGAAGAGCCATTCAATCGAGTTTATAATCAAATAATTCCACCAGAGAAGAAATATGGAAGATCTGGACAGACATTCTTTGAAAGACAAGAAAGTGACCATGAAGATACAATATATTGGTACTGCATTCATGGTGCTTGGGGATTTAATTCTGATCTAGATGGTAATGCCATTCCTGAATTAAACGACTATAGAGTTCCAAAGACACTAAAAATTGAAGAATATCTGACAAGAGATGAATTGGACAATTATAAAGATAAATGGGAACTTAAATCGTGATATCACTTATCAACATCAATAAAATCACAAAATATCAACCGATGAAGAATAAAACATCTAAGAATATAAAAAGAACGGATTTTATTGATGAGAAGGCAGTCGAGCTAGATAGAGATATTGATTGGTTTTATGAAGAGTTCACGAGATATATGGCAATTATCATTGTGAACAGAATAAAACATTCGGTACAAACCCAGACTGTTGGTGGTAAATCAATGAAATCAAAGTATAAACCTCTTTCAAAATCTTATAATAAATCTAAACCAAAAAGAACACAAGGCAAATTTTGGATAAATTCTGATTATTTGATTAAGAATATCAAAGTATTCAAAAGAGGATCTAGTTGGAATATTGGATATCCTAAGATAATCAGACATCCGAGTGGCAAAGATGTACCAGCTCATGATATATTGGTCTTCCTTGAAAAAGGTACTAAAAATGGTGTACCAGCCAGACCTTTAATAACCCCAACTCTGAAAATAGTGGCTAAGAACTTAGATGGCTATTTTTGGCACTGGGTTAAACTAATGAAATTACAATAAAAGGACAAACAATGAATATCATTGCAGGAATTACAACATCAACAGTAAAGGCTAGTACCCTTTTTGACAAGATCAAGACAATATCAAAAAGAGGTGATGGATGGGATGATGTACATCAATATTTTGATGATATCGATGGCATTGAAACAGTTGGTAGAGATCAAGGAGATAGTTGGGATAACTATGGTAACGAAACTCCACTAGATTATAAATTTAATCTAGATATTTCTTTTGGGGATGACCTAAAATATGCAGTAACAAATGATGGTAAAGCATTTGATAAATTGGACAAGTTTCTTGACAAATGTCTTGAATTATCAAAAGACCATGATGAAAACGATGTGTACCCAGAACTAACTAAATATGCTAAAAGTCTATAAAAGTTAACTCACCAATCCCAACCACTCTAAAAGGTGGTATGGGAAAAATATACACAAACACTGACAAAATACAATTTTCGGATCTTCCACCTTTTGTAAAAGAGATGGTAACAGAACTTATAAATGACCAAAATTTTTACAAAGTGACTTATGAGGGTCATCTTCCAATAGATTACATTTATGTCATTATTGACAAGAAATACTTATTCAAGAAATTTAAGAATCCAACCATAGTATTATCCACATTGGCTTATGGTGATGAGTCTGAACTCCCAATATTACCACACAATGGATTATTAATTGGTGCACACATAACAGATCATGACTATTCCAATAACAGAATAAGAATGAATACTATGCAACAAGTAAACAAGTGTATTATTAAAACCACACCACCAGAAGACTGTACAGACAAGAGGATCTATCTTGGTCACTACACAGATTAAAAGGAGAAACAAAAATGAAGAAGATATTAATAATATCATTGCTAACAGTTAGTTTATTTGCTTGGGGTAAGGACAAAATTAAGACTCAGGCAAGAGAAGAAGCACAATCAATATGTATTGCAGGATTTTTATTTGCAATAACTACAGTTCATAACGGAAGTGGGACTGGTGTGTCAATAACACAAATATTTAGAGAAGGTCTGAAAGATAACTATCCAAATAGACCAATAAAATGTAATAATCACAAGAAAGGAAAATAATGCCAAGTTATAAAACAATAGAGATATCGGTTGATGAAGGGAGATATAGATTTCAACAAGCAGATGATTCTAACAAAATCAAATTAATTGAGTCATCAACAGGTAAAACTATTGAAGTTTTTGATATTGATTTAGAACACAAGTTGCTAGGATCTGGTGGTGGATTCCTAAGTCTTAATGAATCTTTTGGTTACAATGTTTCTAAATATAAATCTCTTGGGGAGGTAATTGAATATGCTCACAAAATGTATAGTTAAAATTTTGGCTATTTAATTTTATAAAGACATAACAAATTAAAACATTCAAGGATAACAACATGGAACAACTATCAAAATCAGATAGAACTAAGGTTAGAAAATACTACATCAAGAAGCTAGGAAAATCTTCAACTGATTCTGAAATTAAAGAATTATGTGATTCTGTTACAACAGTTAGAGAAGCAAAAATCGAAATAAACAAGATTGCGAGTACAAGATAATGAAGTTCCTTAAAGTTGAAGAATCTTATTTAATGGCAATGATTGAAAAAGTTGCTACAATGCAGGAAGAAATTTCATCACTGAGAGATGAAAATTATCGAATTAATAATTTGGCAGGAGATTTAGAAGATTACAATAAGCATCTTGTAAAAAGACATAAGACTGATTGCGATCACATTGAAACTCTAAGACATGCTAATAAAAGATTGACGATTACAAATAAATCAAATAATTTGCTTATTGCTTCATTGAATGATAAATATAAGTCAGTTAAAGGTTATAAATCGTTATATAATTCGATAAAACACAAAATTGCGATTATCGAGTCACAACCAGAACCTGCAAGTTGTAAAATTATAAAAATTACCGATTCATTAGAACAAATGGGGGTTGAAAAATATGCATAGTGAGAAAATTAAAGCAAGAATTATAAAACTATTGGCTCTTGCAACAAGTTCAAATGAGGCAGAATCACTCTCTGCCATGAATAAAGCGGTTGAACTCATGCAAAAATACTCAATAGATGAGAATCAACTACATAAACAAACTATTGAAACACTTCAAATTGAAACTAAATATAAATTAATACCAAGTTGGGTTGCAGTGTTATACAATGAAATTTCAAAATCTGCAGGAGTATACTGTGTATACAATAATGCAATTGGTTTTAACAACACTAATGCAGAATTTTATCTATCTGGAAGAAAATCAGACATATTGAATGTGGAATATATAACTACATATTTAATGGCTCAAATTGAGAAAATGAGCAAAGAATTTACAAAGACCCTACCTAAGGACATGAAACCAATGGATAAACAGCAAATGTCCAAGTCTTATAGAATGGGGATGTCGGTTGGCTTAGGTGCGAGAATGAATGAAATCACAAAGGAATTCTTCAAAGAAATAAACTCAACCGCATTAGTCCCAGTCGATGACAATATTGTTAAATATAATGAGGCAGAAGAGGACTTTCTTAAAGATAATAAAGTAAATATGACAAAGAGAACTGCAACACTTCACCAAGAAGCAGCAGATAGGGGTAATCAGGACTCTGCAAAGATTTCGATAAATAAATCAATAGACGGGACTGTTACCCCACACGAGGATGCTCTTCTGTTAAAATAATATGAATAACATGCTTTATTTTGGATATCCTAAATTTAACAACAAAAGGATATCCAAATGGAAAATTACAAAGCAGCAGTAGAATTCGCTCAGGCGATAGTAGATGAAGCTACAAATCTTGAGGAAAAACATACTAAATCTGGATCTGCAAGACAGAGAAAAAACTTAAATGAAATCAAAAAACTTGTTACTGGTGCTAAGAATGAACTTCTAGCAAAAGATAAAGGAGAATAAACAATGTTCAATATCATATCAGGTGTAAGCTCTAAAGCTGATAAGAGTACAGTGGCAACTCAGCTAACTACAGTACTCAGAAACTTTAAGAAGAGAAATAAAGATGCATTCAAAATTGGAGTTATCACTATCAATAAGAAAGTGCCAATTGCAATTTATTGGGCAGAGGTTGGAGAAAAATACCCAGGCATAGATGGTAAATATCCAACTGTTGAAAATCGTAGATTAGAAGTTGGTACAAAATTTTTAGCAGCAATTCCAACATCATCAGATCTTACTAAAAAGAATGCACTATTCATTTATGATGAGATTAGTAATTCTTGGGGACGAATACCAGGGGCTTATTATAAGAAGATTATTGAAGCATCAGATATTCGACAATCAGTCTTAGAAACAGTTTTGGAAAAGAAAGAACTGAATGAAAAACAAGCAATCCTAGATGAGGAAATAAAATTAGCTGAGCTAATTGATGATTATTCTAAATTAGCTGAAAAATTTGCCAATGAACTTAGACCTGTAAGTAGATTTGGTGCTGATTTCAAATCTAAAGATGGTCAAATTCCTGACATCTATTTCCAAGAATGGCAAGATTGGGATATGGGGACACCATCGGTTGATGTTCGTTATCGTATCAATGAGTCTTTTAGAGAAAGAACATCAAATCATTCATTAGAATTTTCATTTTCAAGTGGTCGTATTAGCAATGATGAAGATCGAAAAGAACTAGTGAAAATCACAGAAGAGATTGGTAAAATGCAATCTATTCTTGCAAAACATAAGGTTGGTCTTGATAATGCATATGACAAGATCAATAACAAACAAGATCAAATATGGGAAATGAAAAAATCATAATTCATAGTTAAAACAGTTATCCTTTGATTTTATAGGAACATAAGATAAAAATCAAAGGATAACAAAATGTCAAAACAACCAACAATCTCACTAGAACAACTTCAAAAGTCAGTGCCATCAGCATTCACAACATCAAGATACTCAAAAGCTTCAGAAAAATACCAAGTTGCAAACACATCAGAAATCGTTAAAGAGTTCATGAAAAGTGGATGGGATATTACTCGAGCAACACAATCTATGGTAAACAACCCAGAGAAACAAGGTTATCAGTTCCACTCAATAAGAATGAGAAATCAAGATATAAAAATCAGTGAAAATAATAAAGAGTTTGCTGAAATTGTAATTACTAATGGTCATGATACAAATCACCTACTTACAATCAGTATGGGTATTTATAGACAAATTTGCTCAAATGGACTAGTAGTTTCGGATTCTTATATTGAGCCTATCAAAATAAAACATGTTGGGGAGACCTTTAAAACTGAATTGGCTCAGGCAATAACTTATGCATCTGAAAAAACAGAGGATTTAAAAAGATTGATGAATACAATGAAAGATAAAGAAATTACCGATGAACAGCAACTAATGATGGCTAAGCAATTCTTTGAATTCAGAATGGAAAAAGAACCAACTGATACACAAATTGATCAAATACTAACGGCTCATCGTGAAGAAGATGATGGTAACCAACTATGGGTAACATACAACCTGCTTCAGGAAAATATTATCCAAGGTAAATTCACATATGAAGTTAAGAAGCTGATAAAAGATAAAAAGACAAAGATCTCTGAATACCAAGCTAAGGCAATATCTTCTGTTGCAAAAATACAAGACCTGAATAAAAAGATGTTCGATAGTGCGATGAGTTATGCTTAATAGTCTGGTCGCTAAAATAAGACACTCTGAAAAGCCTACCTCTTATTGGGTAGAGCTAGTGTCGGTTTCAGATTTACCACAGCAAGTCAAGACGGATCTTATGAACTGGTTAGAGCCACCAAAGGTACAACCTACTGTAGTACACGATACAACTAACCTATGGCAGAATGTCATAGGATTATCACACTAAGGAGACAACAATGTATGAATTACAAATAGCAAAAGACAGAATGGATAATTTAATCCACGAAAGTAGATCAGAGTTAGAATCAGCAAAGCCAACATTAAATTTTAATCATGAGATAACAAAGAATGACATTGAAAAAGCCATTCAGCAATCAAATTGGGCATGGACTGATGTAATGGTAGGTTTAACAGAGATGGGAATATCGCCAACCCAAGATGATAAAGATAGAATACTGCTACAATTGGTAAAGAAGAAAATAAAAGGTGTTCTATGGAAAAAGAACCAAACGAAATATTAGAAACAAAGGACAAACAATGAATATCATTGCAGGAATTACAACACAAGCATCTATGAAGGTGGATGACAAATTTGAAATTTGGGATGATAAGTTAGCGGAGTCACTTTCTGAACAGTTTGGTTTGAACAAGAGTCAACTAGACAAATACTTCAATAAGATTACAGTACACGATGGTGGTAACAGAATCACAGTTGAGTGTAAGAAATGTGAAATCATGGAACAACTAGATGTATTCTCTGAAAAAGTATACGAGTTACAAGAGATGATGGAGTTAGAAGAAGATGAGGCAATCGAGGAAGTTATGGATCTTGAAGTGAACTTCTATATAGAAGATGGCGAAATAGAATATGCAACTATTGGGGAATAAACAAACCCCAATAGCCCACAATAAAATCTCTCACAAATAGTATTAAAATTCCAATTATCCAATTTTATAAGAACATAAGACATAAATCCAAAAACCTAGTATTAAAATTTTCGGTTTTTGGATTTATGAGGAAATAGAAAATAAAATTCAAGGATAACAACATGAAAGCATTTAACGGAATAGACACAAACGGAAACATCTTAGAAATCACTCACAATGATAACAACACTCACTTTTATTGCAATAATAAGAGAATCAAAGGGTCATTGGCAATTGAAATGAAAGAAAGATTCGAATCTTCTAGAGTTATTACAGCATCTAAGAAAGAAAAAACAGAGGTAATGGTTGATTTAGCAAAAGAAGGATCATCAGATACTACTGCAATTGTATTTAATGGGACAATTGATCAACTATTCAAACTAGTATCTGAAACTAAATCAATAAAAGATAAAATGGCACTATTACAATCAAATTTAACAAGTGAAATTCAACTTTTATTAGGATGGAGCAGAAAATCAGAACTTTCAAAAGGATTCTCTTGGAAGAGAATTAACAAGTTCATGGAAAAATGTAAAACTAATGAGGACTGCAATGCTAAATTGGTTAGAACTGAAGACTGTAACCCTGAGGTTATAAATAGTCTAGTTGCTAATGGTAAACCGAGATTCGAATTAAAAGATGAAGAAAAAATTCAAGTTATTAATTCATTACCATTAGGGAAAGAAAAGCTATATTGTGATGCTATATCAAGAAACCTTAAATTAGGATTATCTGATAAACAAATAAATAGCTTAATATAAAAGGAAATCCATTATGGCAAATTACAGAGAGTTGAAAAAGAAATATCAAAATGATCCAGTAATGTTAGGTTTCGTTTCTTGTGAAGGAGATCTGGACTGTATAAATGAAAAACTGCATGAAGCAGGTAATGGATCAGATTTCACATTACAAGAAATTGCCGACATTTTAGGAATAACAAGAGAAAGAGTGAGACAGATTGAATCTAGTGCAATTAAAAAATTAAGACACCCTAAAGTTGGTCGGTCTTTAAATACATATGTGCATGAGCACATAACTGATACACCTAATGGATTCTAGTAATAGAATCCATCTTAAATCAAGATTGTGCACAACTTACATAAAAATGAAATCAAATAAAAAAAGGACTCAAATGGAAAATGAAACAATATTAGTCGAAGGTAAAATCAATATTTTGCTTGATCATCTATATGGCTCATCTGCTAAAGGGCAAGTATGTGCAGCGATAGCAGATAAAGAACGACCAAGTATTCTTATTGCTAATCATAGCACATCGGCATCACATACAGTAATGGAAGGGGATGAAGAATTTGTATTTAAGGCTCTACCATCTGCAACATTCTTATGTAAAACAAGAGATGACTACAATCCATCAATATTTATGGCAGCATCATCAGGATTTGAAATTGATCAAGTTATCAAAGAGATGAAATGGATCAATAATCCAGAAATTAAAGTTTATGTACATCCATATGCAGTTATAGTTCTTCAGGAACATAAAAATCTAGAAGCAGGTCTTAATAGAGATGGGTCTTCATCTGATAACAGTGGAACATTACATCTTGGATCTACAATGAGTGGACAATCTTATGCATTTGCAGATAAAATGACAAGAAGATCACCATCATCATTAGCGAAGGATTATGCTGAGGAACTATATAAACATAATATTATAGTTATGGCTACACCATGGGCATTCCAACTACAATTATTATCAGAATTAGCAAAGGATGATGCAACTGCTCTTGCTGAAATGCCACAAGGATTTCCATTGTCAATTGATCATGGACCAGAGTTTCCTTATTCAACATTCAGAAACATTACACCTATGCAATTATTGGCAGACTTAGGTCTTAATGAAGCATATTTAGGATCAGTTATTGGTAATATTAGATCACTCCCTATCAGAGTCAGTAACAGATTTGTTGGTAATAACATGGACAATGTAATGTTATTCGCTAAATTTGATGCTGAAAACAAGATGAGTGAGTCATCTTGGAACACACCAGAGCAACTTGGAATGACATATTCAGATGTAAATGCAATCACATATGATCTATTGATGGGTAATGAAAAACGATTCAAAAATTGGATCATAACAGACATTAAAGGTGTAACTGGAACATCTGGACCATTTGAAGAAGATATGGAGGAGATTTCATGGAGAGAATTATCTGATCATTTAACCTCAATTGCAGGTAAAGATGTAAATGTTGAAGAAATTACTACACTTACAAAATTAAATAGAAGAATAGCAAAAATAGCCGATGAGAGATCATTATCTATAGATATGCTGATGAAATTTATGGTAGCAGTTAATCCTACTCATCTATCAATCACATTCTTGAACTATATTGATCCAAACTTGGAAGGTGCTACTTCAATAGAGGAGATCAACAAAAGTGAGATATTTAATGATTGGTCTATTAGAGCAATTGAAGACTTGAGAGAAGCATATAATGGTGAGGTATTTCCAAAAATTACTGCTCTTCAAACTGGTAAATATTTAGAAAATGTAATATTCATTTAAGGAGGATATATCATGAGATTAACATGTAAGAAAGAATTTAGAGGTCTTGGGCTAAAACCCAATGACCAAGTGGATGCAACAATCCAAGACGGTGAGTATTTAATCGATGGTGCAGTATTGATTTCAAAAGCGACTCTAGACGAGCATTTTTCAATATCATGCGATGCTAATGGCAGTGAAGATTCTTCTGTGCAACAGAACCAAACAGGAATGCAAATGTTTATTGGTACAAAAACAATAATGGCACGACCTCAGCAAAATGGTGATAAAGAGGGTTATGAAGTTGTCTATGAGGACGGATACAGATCGTGGTCACCTAAAGAGACATTTGAAAAAGCATACAGATTAGATGAGAATTTAACATTTGGTGATGCAGTTCACCTAATGAAATCTGGTCATAAAATGTCTAGAGCAGGATGGAATGGGAAGAGTATGTTTGTATTCTTAGTGCAGGGATCAACATTCAAGGTAAATAGACCACCATTAAATCAATTTTATTGCGAGGGTACTGAAGTAACTTATCAACCACATATTGATATGAAAACTGTAGATGGTACAATCGTACCATGGTTGGCTTCACAAACAGATATATTAGCAGAAGATTGGGGAGTTGTACTATGAAATACTTGTCAGTAGATATAGAGACAACTGGTCTTAATCCAGAAAAATGCCAAACATTGGAGGTATCTTTTGTAGTAGAAGATACCAATAATATAAAACCACTGGAAGAACTTCCAAGATTTACTGTTTGTATTGAACATAAGAGGATTCATGGAGAGCCTTATGCTCTCTCAATGCCTTATAATGCTTCAATTATAAACGATATGAAGAACAAATTGGAAGATAGAAAATTCAATTTCATTAAGCCTGATGAATTTTATTCATCTCTTTTACTATTCTTATCAAAAAACGATTTACTTGATGATAAGAATAAGGCAACTTTAAATATAGCAGGTAAGAATTTCCAAGCATTTGATAAGCCATTCATAATGAAATTGCTAGAATCTGATCCACAATGGAACAATCAAATAAGATTTAGATATCGAGTTATTGACCCAGCAATTCTATTTGTGAATTGGAAAGATGACTCTGCTCTACCTGATTTGAATACATGTAAACAGAGAGCAAATATTAGCGGTGAGGTAGCTCATGACTCATATAGTGATGCTCTTGATGTAATCAAGCTTCTAAGAAGTACTTATTAACTCAATAGGTACCTACATCTTATAAAACTGAAGAGAGATAATAAAGGAGCTACCAAGTCTCATAATAAAACTCTCTTCAAATGTCACGATAGACGGTTATTAGGAAGACCTCACTTATAATAGTAAGATAGCACTGGTTCGAATCCAGTTCGTGACACCACCTAAAAATAAATACAAAAGAGAATAATATGAATAGAAAAATGAACTTATTAATGGCATCAGCTATGGTCGGTATGGCTTCAATGGGGATAAGCCCACAATATAATCCTATGAGATTACCAAGAGTAGGCACTAAAGATCACGAACCTCAAAGTGACGAAGATATACAGAATATGTTATCTAAGGCTGAAATCAAAAGACAAAGAAAATTTGATAAGAAGTGTAATTCATGTCGTTTCCTTGTTAAAAACTGTAACCACCATGATGACTGTTTGTACTTTTGTAACCATCCAAGTAATCCAGAAGATACTGAAGGTAACAACAGAATGAGTATTTGCCCAATTTTTAAAATGTAGTATTAAAATTCCAAAAATTCGATTTTATAGGAACATAAGAAATAAAAATTGAGGATAACAACATGGCATATAAAATTTCAAAAACAATTAAAGGTATCCGAGTTAATAAAAATTACATTGGCGATTCATTTCTTGAAAAAGAAACTGTATTATCGGATAGAAAGAACATTCATCAAGCAAGACCATCAAGATTAAGAGAATATAAAGTGGTCAAGGTCACTAGTGACCTAGATATCAACATTAGTTTGTTAAAATCACTAGTTCCTGAAATAGAAACATCAGATATTGACCAAGAGGCATTTAATATTAAAATGGCTAAAGTTGATGCAGCATATTACAATCAAGATGGTAATAATCATAATTGGGGAAATAAAGCAATTGCCTTATTTTTAAACGACTTATTTACAGTTGAAATTTTTGAGTACTAGGAGATAACCATGAAATCAAATTACAATAGAGATACAATACCAAATGCAGATGGCACATTTACAGCTTATGTTAAAGACCCAGCAGGTAATAAAATAGAAGAACTTACAATAACAGGTAAATCGAAGATTGGGGTTGGCTCTAAATTAGGTCAAGCAATCAAAAAATTCGATTTTGATAAATATGAAGAAGAAAATGATGTATCTGTTAAAGCTGAGGTAGATCCTTATAAAGGTCTATCAGGTGTAGATAGACTAATTGCTCAATCTATTGATAAAGGGACTTATTTGGAAGATGAGATCAATGGTTGGACTGTTAAATTAGTACCACAAGATTGGGCATCAACTTATAAATTCAGAATAGGTAAAATATCTTATTCATTTGACATGAGAATTGATGAAAAAGTAATCATATTTTCTAATTGTAGTAACAGATTTGGTGATAATCTTACCGATGTACATATGCCAAAAATTATGAACAAGATTGATGAAATCATAGCAACTGTTAAATCTAATTTGGCTCAAATTAGTCAAGAATTGAAAGAGAAATCTAGTTATGATAAAGATTTAACACCAACTCAGAAAAAGCTAGGACAAGTTATTGATAAAGACAAATCAAATCCATCAACTAATAAAGTCCTAATTTGGCAATTTATGGATCTACATATTATTGGGGAGGTAACACTATGAAAACCCATCCAAAGGTGGCTAAATTAATTCTACAAATTAAGCTTGTTAAAAATAGAAAACAAAAGCTAATGGAATCAACATTGGAGAAAATAAAACAACTATCAAAGGTTAAATAATGAAGAAAATAACTATAGCACAACACTATACGATAGATATTCCTGCTGAAATGGAAAATTTATCACCAGAGCAACTGCTTAATCAACTAAATAGAATGTATGACATTCATGGGCAGGGCATAATTGCTCATGGACTGGATGCAAAACAAGATTATGACATGACAACATTAACTCACATTGATGATGAAGAGGTCTATACTGATAATTCATCAATTTCCAATGAGGGTCATATCATAATCTTAGATGGTCAGCCACTATCGGATGAGGGAGATAAATTATAATGGAATGGCATCTATTACACCCAAAAAAATCATATGGATTATCATCTAAGTCTGAATTTTTCAAAAAGGTAGTAATCAACCACTTAGTACACCTAAATGAATCGCAAGGAATACATAAGTCTATGTCAGTATTTGGCACTTATTTTCTTATTGATGATGTCCATGTACCAGCCAAGAATAGATTCATTATTTCTGCAATTAAAAGAGATGAGAAAGGATTTACCAATATAGACTTGGATAAAAATTGGAATAAAATTATGTCACAATTATTTGGCATTGATTATAACCCAAGTCTATCAAAATTGATAACAAAGAACACTACAATGGATAGACTATACCATGTATTTGCTTTACTAACAGGATCTACTACAAATAAAACAATCAATAATGATACATTTAAAAGAGTAATTTCAGGAGAAGCAAAGTTATCACATAGTTATGGTCATAAGCTTAATTCATTGATTATGTTTGTTAATAACCCAACAAATCCTGCTCTAACAGAATTACTTACTTCAATAGATGAGTCATCTTATGAAGT